>Ga0116142_10001021_pt1 | contig 35214 bp, 26 predicted proteins | sample AD_UKC033_MetaG_FD_89785 | JGI IMG/M metagenome (GOLD analysis project Ga0116142, IMG submission 89785) | Active sludge microbial communities of municipal wastewater-treating anaerobic digesters from USA - AD_UKC033_MetaG | ecosystem: Engineered > Bioreactor > Anaerobic > Digestate | place: USA... | reverse complement strand
CTTATTAACAATTTAAATGTTTTCAACAAAGAAAAAAAGAAACAAAAAAAGAAATCCTTTAATTATAATCATTATTTCTTTATAAAAAATCTAATTGTTAATTTGTAAATGCAAATCTAAAGGTAGCGGGGATTGGTGAAAGTGGAGAAGGTGGTGTTTGAGTAGGATTTGGTGTCGGTGATTTCGACTCCGCTCAATCACCTTGGTTTCTGCTAGGTGATTGAGCGGAGTCGAAATCACCGATTTAAAAGAAAAAACATTTTTGCCAGGTCACCGAGCAAATCGAGGTGGCAAAAATCATGACAAAACCCGCGGACAACTATACAAAAATTACTTCAGGTTCTAACCTCACTTTAAACAACTCAAATACTTTATTTTGAATATATTCTGAAAATTTCACAATATCATGACCACTGACATTACCGGTTTTGTTGACTATAACCAATGCCTGTTTTTCGTGAACTGCCACACCGTTCTTTTCAAAGCCTTTTAATCCGCATTTGTCAATCATCCAACCTGCTGCCAATTTGTAATTATTATCATTAACAATATAGTAACGTAAATCAGGGAATTCGAGCAGCAGACTGTCGAATTTAACCTTATTGACAACCGGATTTTTAAAAAAACTACCGGCATTTCCTATAATCTTCGGATCAGGAAGTTTGTTATTACGAATTTGTATCACTGCATTCCTCAATTCTAGTGGATTAATGTCGGTTTTTGTTCCAAAAAAATTCTTAATATCTGCATAATCTGTATTTAGAGCGGGGAATTTATTTAGACAAAATTTTACAGACATTATTATAATCCTATTTTTTAATGCTGTCTTAAATATGCTGCAACGATATCCGAATTCACATTCTTTACAACTGAGTGTAACAACACTCTTATCTCTTAAATCATAATATGTTACTGAATCAATAAAATTGCCTGCTTCAGAACCATAAGCCCCGATATTTTGCACTGCAGCAGCTCCGACAGTTCCAGGTATTAAAGATAAGTTTTCAAGTCCGTAATAATTATTATTTATTGTCCAGGCCACAAAATCATCCCAGATAAGCCCTGCCGAAACCCGTACAATTACATTATTATCAAGTTCCTGCTCTACTTCTATCTTTTTTGTTGCAGGATGAAAAATCGTACCCTTAAAATTGTCTGTAAATAAAATATTACTACCCTCACCAAGCACTAAAAATTTATCTTCTAACAGTTTCTCATTACTCTGCAAAAATTGTATAATATCATCGTCTGAATCATACTCAATAAATCTATCTGCAACTACTCGTATTTTAAAAGTATTATTTTCTTTCAGACAATAATTCTCAAAAATTTTCATTTAACATATTTTAGACAAAGTTAAATATTTTTTTTCTGTACTATTGCATTTATGTATCTTTGAAAAATAAATCGTTATAATGACTGACAAAAAAATAATAGTATCCGTTTCAAATGATTTGTGCATTGACCAAAGAGTTCATCGCATCTGCGATACACTTACGGAGGCAGGATATGAAGTTTTACTTGTTGGTCGTAGGCTAAAAAACAGCCCCGAAATATCTGAAAGACAATATAAATTTAAAAGAGTTAAATTACTGTTTAACAATGGATTACTATTTTACCTATGTCTTAATTGTCGTCTGTTTTTTTTATTGATGTTTTCAAAAGCTGATATCTTTCTTTCGAACGACTTGGACACATTATTGGCAAATACATTCGCAGCGCGATTAAAAAGAAAAAAATTAGTCTATGATAGTCATGAACTGTTTACCGAAGTACCTGAATTAGCAGATAAAAAGCTAAAGAAAAAAATCTGGCTTTTTGTTGAAAGAATCTGTATAAAAAAAGCTAATCGTTCATATACTGTTTGTCAGCCGATTGCAGATTATTATAATAGTTTATATGATATCAATATGAAGGTGGTTAGAAATCTACCTGTACAAAAACACATTACAACAGACTTTGATAAACGTGATAATATTCTGGTATATCAGGGAGCAATAAACAAAGATCGTGGAGTTGACATCATGATTAAAGCAGTTGCAGCAATGGAAAATTGCAAATTATATATTGCAGGAAAAGGGAATCTTGAAGATAAGTTAAAGAAAATGACTGAAGAATTAGATATCACTGACCGGATTATATTTAAAGGAGTGCTTGACTTTGATTCTCTTCATCAGCTTACACAAACGGCAAAAATCGGATTTTCGCTGGAACAAGGCAACAGTCTTAATTACAAATATGCCCTTCCAAACAAGATATTTGATTACATTCAAGCCGGAGTTCCTGTTATTTGTTCAGATCTTCCGGAAATGAGAAAAATCGTTGATAACTATTCTATAGGTGTTGCAGCTAATATAAAAGATGCTGACGAACTAAAAGAACTTATTATTGCCTTATTGAACGACAAGGCTAAACTGGAAAATTATAATGCTAATTGTATTAAGGCAGCAGAATTATTGAATTGGGAAAATGAAAAAGATAAACTGCTTGAAGTTTTTGCGGACCTTTAATTTACACCCATAAAAAATTAGTCAAAACTATACTTGGTGTAATTTTTCTATGTTACCTAAATTTACTCAAAATGATTATTAGACTTGCCTACTCTAATTTTAAGATAAGAAATGTTTAATATAACGTAATTATTTAGCTGGTATCTAATATTCGCTTTTGTCATAGTATTTGTACCCTCCAGACACTCCCCAATTTTGACAAATACATATGCCAAAAGCTATTGTTCTAGCTTGTGAACCCCGACTTAAAAGTCAGGGTTACTGATATTTGAGCCCTCCGGGCTCAGATTTTTGAACCAGCTAAATAATTAAATATATTTTAAAATAACTTCGAAATTAGGAAGATTACCATTAAATTTTGTGACCATTTTCTAAATCAGAACCACAACATCCTCCATCCTTTCCGCACAAATGCAATTCGTCATGTTTGGCGCAGGTAATTTTCAGTTTCTGCATATCTTTATTTTTACCGATCGAACCCTCGGGAAATTTCTTTTTCTTCGAAAAAATTATTCCTATTCCCAGTCCTAACACGACCAAAATAAGAATTATTATAACAGGTATAAGTATTTTAAAAATCATATCTTAATTAGTTTACGTCATACTTTTTTCCCAATATTCGTATAGTAAGCCACACAAAGAATATCAACAGCGGAAATATCAACCAAACAGAAACGCCAAATGCAACAGGAAGAGTTCCAAATATAAGACAAATCAGAGCTACAGTTAAAGCATAAGGTAATTGAGTTCTTACATGCTGAATGTGATTACATGATGACGCAAGAGAGCTAAGAATTGTTGTATCAGAAATTGGTGAACAATGATCACCAAAGACCGAGCCGGCAATAACAGTTGACGTAACATGAGAAAAAACGGCTAATGAAGCCTCATGGTCCAAGCCCGATTGCTGACACAACAACCATGTTGCAGGTAATATAAGCGGGTACATTATCGCCATAGTACCCCAAGACGAACCTGTACTAAAAGCAATTAGACCAGATACAATAAATGTTATTAAAGGTAACCAACCTGTGCTTATACTTGTTGTACTGATTACCTGCGTAATAAAATTCGAAGTATGCAAATCAGATATCAGACCTGCCAAAGACCATGCTAGTGTTAAAATAAGAATTGCTGTTAACATTGATTTAAACCCATTGAGCATACTTTCTGCAACTTCTTTCAAAGACATGATTTTTTGAATTGTTGTTAAAACAAAAGCAATTATCAATCCACCTGAAGATGCCCATATGAGAGCTTTATATGAATCTGATTTCCCTATTATTGCAGAAAGTTTTGTCAAAAAACCAATCGAATTGTCATTCCATATCTTTGTATCCCAACCGGTGTAAAAAAGTCCGGCAATTGTTCCAAACACAATAATTCCTACCGGTATTAATGCATTAAAGGCTCTGGCTTTTGTTTTTTCAGAAACTTTGAATTCGTTTAATTCACACTGTATTTTCTGTTCCTGATCCGAAGCTGTCACGCCCTTCTGTCTTGCCCTTAATTCTGCTTTATACATTGAGCCGTAATCTCTACGCATATAAATAAGCATAAAAACAAACACAAGAGTGATAATCGGATAAAACGAATATTTCAAACTCGAAAAGAAAACATTATAAGCACTGACTTCAAGATTAAGGTTTATTAAAGATGACTGTATATAACTTAGTTCAGCACCAATCCATGTTGTAACAAATGCAATTGACGCAACAGGAGCGGCAGTACTGTCAACGACATAAGCCAGTTTTTCACGCGAAATTTTTAACTTATCTGTTACCGGTCTCATCGTATTCCCTACAACCAATGTATTGGCATAATCATCAAAAAAGATAAGGATACCCAATAAAAAAGTTACCAATTGACCTGATCGCTGACTTCTTGCGTATTTCGAAAGAAAATTTATAATCCCCTGCATTCCACCGTTTTTGGTAATTATATGAACAGTGCCTCCAATCAGCATAGAGAAAATAATTATTGACACATGTGTTGATTCAGATAGTGCTGCAACGACATATCTGTCAAATACAGAGAATATTGCTTTAAAAAACGAGTTAAATACTCCTGCTCCGGAATAAATCCAGATAATTAAAGATCCGCTAAAAATTCCTAAAAATAAAGCAGAAAAAACCTCTTTAAAAATAAGTGCACACAATATAGCTATCAGTGGAGGGATTATTGAAAACCATAATGGAATAGGATTTACCGTCTTGATTGTAACAATTTCGTCACATTCAATAATTATATCCGATTTTTCCTTAAATACATATTCAAAACTAGTTGCTCCATTAATAAAAGTAACATCTAACTTTTCACAATTAATTTTAACGATCGAAGTACAATTAATATCAATTATTTGACCGTCACCATCAAGAACAGTAAGACAAACCTCAACCGGGATACCCTCGATAACAGTAAAACCATGGTCAATTTTTACAGATTTAATTTTATTAGCAGTCGCATTAGCACTTGCTGAAAAAATCAGAAGCGTTAAAACAAAAATCGCTATTCGTTTTAATCCTGACATTACGAGTTTATCCAAACTGCTACCTGATCGGGCGTTGGATTTTGCAATCCTAGTTTATTTTTTTTGTTCCACCCGCAAAGAATCTGATGTAATTTGCCGGGATTAGCTTCTTTAAGCATCTTGACTGATGTATATCCTGCTTTAAAAAGTATTTTTGCCCAAACTTCTTCTATGCCTAGTTCCATAAAAACAGACTCGTCAAATGTCTCTGCTTTCTTTTCCGGTCTCATTTGAGGAAAGAAAATCACATCTTGAATTGATGCAGAGTTGGTCATAATCATTGTCAATCTGTCTATTCCGATTCCTAGCCCTGCTGTTGGAGGCATTCCAATTTCTATAGCTTTGAGAAAATCTTCATCAAGCATCATAGCTTCTTCGTCACCACGTTTTGCCAACACAAGCTGTTGTTCGAATCTTTCTCTTTGGTCAATTGGATCGTTTAACTCTGAATAAGCATTACAAATTTCCTTTCCGTTACAAATTGCTTCAAAACGTTCAACCAAACCGTCAACACTTCTGTGTTTTTTTGCCAAAGGAGACATTTCTATCGGGTAATCTGTAATAAAAGTTGGCTGTATCAACTCTTTTTCACAATATGCACCAAATATTTCATCTATTATTTTGCCCTTGCCCATCGAATCATCTATTTCTACTTTCAGATTTCTGGCTTCCTGACGTAATTCGTTTTCAGATAAATTGGAGATGTCAATTCCGGTAAAATTTTGTATTGCTTCATACATTGTATATCTTTTCCAAGGACGTTTGAAATCGATAATTTTTTCGCCTAACTGAACCTTAGTATCCCCGTGCAAATCAATTGAAATACGTTCAACCATCTCCTCAACCAGATTCATCATCCAATTGTAATCCTTATAGGCAACATACAACTCCATCTGTGTAAATTCAGGATTATGAAACCTATCCATTCCTTCATTTCTAAAATCTTTAGCAAACTCATAAACTCCATCAAATCCGCCAACAATTAGTCTTTTAAGGTATAATTCATTAGCAATTCTAAGATAAAGTGTCTGATTTAAAGTATTATGATGAGTTTTGAATGGACGAGCTGCAGCTCCTCCGTATAAGGGTTGTAAAATTGGTGTTTCAACTTCAAGATAGCCTTTTTCATTAAGAAATGAACGCATCGAATTTGTTAATCTTGTTCGATTTATAAATGCACTTTTTACCTGTGGGTTAACAATTAAATCCATAGAACGATTTCTGTATCTTTGCTCAGGATCGCTAAAAGCATCATAAATTACCCCGTCTTTTTCTTTAACAATAGGTAATGGATGTATAGATTTGCTTAAAACAGTAAATTCTTTAACATGAACTGAGATCTCTCCCATTTGAGTTCTGAAAGCATACCCTTTTACTCCAATGATATCACCAATATCCAAAAGCCTTTTAAAAACAGTATTATACATTGTTTTATCTTCTCCGGTACAAATATCATCTCTCCTAAAATAAAGCTGAATTCTGCCTTTATTATCTTGTAATTCGGCAAAAGAAGCATTCCCCATAATTCTTCTGGTCATAATACGTCCTGCCAAACAAACATTTAGCAAATGTTCGGGCATATTATTATCATCAAATCTGTCCAAAATATCTTTGCTGAAAATATTTACAGGATATTCTGCTGCGGGATAAGCATTTATTCCCAAAGTTTGCAATTCCTTTAAAGCTTCTCTTCTGATTATTTCCTGTTCACTTAATCCAATATAATCCATAATATTCAATTTTTTGCAAAGATAATAAAAGACGTTAAACTGTAAAAAAAAGCATTCAGAGACCTAATAAACATTTATGCACAAGTTTTATAGTTTCAAACCAAAACATATATAGCAATTGAACTCTGGTAATAATAATACTTACAGCTTTTTTACAAGAGTTTTTAAATTATTTTTTCTAAAAGCAAAAAAAAAATTGTATTATTGTAAACTAACATAATACTTTTAGAAGGATATGAAAAAACGCTGGATAGTTAAGAAAGATGGGGATTTTGAAAAGGTTGAAAAGCTATCTTCAGATCTAAAAGTTGATTATAAAATTGCCAATCTACTTGTTCAAAGAAATATTGAGACTTATGATGAAGCCCGTGTTTTTTTCAGACCTGAATTAAGTGATCTTCACGACCCGTTTATAATGAAAGATATGGACAAGGCTGTTCATAGACTTAAACAAGCTATCGCTAACGATGAAAATATCTTAATATACGGTGATTATGATGTTGACGGCACAACTGCAATTGCAGTAATTTATAAATATTTAAAAACGAAATATCAGAAACTAAGCTTTTATGTTCCAAATAGATATAATGAAGGTTATGGCGTTTCATTTCAAGGTATTGATTATGCTGTTAAAAACAACTGTAGTCTGATAATTACTGTTGATTGTGGAATCAAAGCATTGGAAAAAACAAAATATGCCAGGGAAAAGAATATTGACTTGATAATTTGTGACCATCACAATCCCGGAGCTGAATTGCCTGAAGCATACGCTGTGTTAGATCCAAAACGTACAGACTGTCCATATCCATATAAGGAGCTATCTGGTTGCGGCGTAGCATATAAATTTATGCAGGCATATTGCCAAAGTATTGGGGATAATCACGCAAATCTGTCACAATTTCTTGACCTGGTTGTTGTCAGCATTGGTTCTGATATTGTTCCGGTTACTGGTGAGAATAGAATACTTGCGTATTATGGTCTTCAAAAACTAAATTCAGATCCTCTGCCCGGGTTGAAAAGCATAATTACAATAACAGGTTTATTAGATAAAGAAATACAAATAAATGACATAGTTTTTAAAATCGGCCCAAGAATCAATGCGGCAGGGAGAATGGAATCGGGAAAACGAGCAGTCGAATTATTGATATCCGAAAATGAAGATTGTGCTGAAATAATTGGTGCTGAAATAAATACTATAAATATAAGTCGCAAAGAACTTGATCATGATATTACGGAACAGGCTCTTAAAATGATTGATTCATCAGAGATATCAAAAAATGCCTATACTACTGTTCTTTATTCTGAAGCATGGCATAAAGGAGTTATCGGTATTGTTGCCTCAAGACTTACTGAAACGTATTATCGTCCTACAGTAGTATTTACTAAATCTGAGGGGATGATTACCGGTTCGGCCAGATCTGTTCCAGGATATAATCTTTATAATGCAATTGAGTCGTGCAGCGATTTGTTGGAGAATTTCGGAGGACATATGTATGCTGCAGGATTATCATTGAAAATGGAAAATCTTGATAGTTTTACCGAAAGATTTGAAGAATATGTAAAATCTACCATTACTGAAGAACAAAGGATTCCTGTTATAAATGCGGATATGGAAATTGAAATTAAAGACATCACTCCAAAATTTTACAGGATTCTAAAACAATTCGCACCTTTTGGTCCGGAAAATATGACTCCTACTTTTGTATCTCGTAAAGTATTCGACAATGGAAGTGTAAAAAAAGTAGGTAAAGAAGGCGATCATATCAAATTAAAAATTGTTCAACAACTCGGAGACAACAGATGTATTGAAGGCATTGGTTTTAATTTTGGAAGCTATCATGAATATATAAAAGATTACAACGCCTTCGACCTTTGTTATCAAATATTTGAAAACAATTTTATGAACCAGTCTTTTTTACAAATTCTGGTCAAAGACATTCAAATTCCAGATTAATATTAATGGCGTACTTTTTTGTATTTATTAAGCACATTTGATTTTTCATGTCTTTCTATTTAGCTCTTATAGAATTACTTATATTCAACAGTGATAAAATTTTGAGCACACACATATAATATTCACTTTTTTTATACGTTTAGGTTTTCAACAACTAATTATTGATAAAATTTATATATTATGACATATATTATCGAATAAATTTAGTTCTTTTACATAGTTTTATTTATTTTTAATAGTTTTATAGCAACCTTTTATTAACAGATTTCGTTTATTAGAGCGTATAATAAAATTTTACTAACCTAAAGAGAATTTTATGAAAAAAAGTATCCTTGTCCCCCACGATTTTACTCAAGTTGGAGATTATGCAATGGAACATGCTTATATGGTAGGCAAGCAAGCTAAAAGTCCTATACATTTAATACACATTGTTTCAAAATCATCGCAAATTGATGCTGCAAAACAGAAGCTAACTGAAATAGCCGAAGAATTTAAAAAAGAAAAAGATGTCGAAATTATTGTAGAAGCCAGAAAAGGTAATTTATTCAAAGAAATTTATAATTATGGGCTAGAGATTGATGCATACCTTGCTGTAATGGGGACACATGGTATAAAAAACATAAAGAAAGCTCTAAAAGTTATTAAAAAATTTGTAAAAATTCCATTTATTTTGGTTCAAAGTCCTGTTATTTTTGGAGAATATGACAGAATACTAGTTCCAATTGATGAAGATAAAACTTCAAGAATTAAAATTCAATGGATAAGATATATTAACACTTTATTTCAAAGTAAGGCATTTATTCTGACATTTAACACTAAAGACGGCTTTAAGATTAAAGCTCTAAACAACAACATAAACTTTGCTCAAAATTGGTTCGAGAAAGAACTTATTGATTATGATATCAAAGTTTTGGATAGTGAACGTAATTTTGCTGATGAAATTTATAATTATGCCAATGAAATTGAGTGCGATTTAATTTTATTAATGACAGATAAGTATAAACGCTATGTTAGGAGTTTAAAAAGAACTGAAAATAAAGAATTGTTTAAAAAAATTCCAATTATGTGTCTTAATAAAAGGACAGATATATACAAAGTCGGTGGATTTAATTAGTATTTCTCGTTAATTTGTCCCGAAGAAATTGATTTTAATTTAATTTTATCAGACATAATTAGATTAATTAGCTTTTCAATAGCGTTTTGAAAATCATAAAAGAAGTTATCTGAATACAAATACATAACTTCATTTGAAATGCTCAAATGAAGTTTTTCTTTTGTTTGCCTTCCAGTATTAAGCGATAATCTTGCAGTTGGAATAAACATATGAGTCATGCAAGCTCTAAGTTGATAATAAAGAAAACCTTTTTTATTGGCATTGGCATATGCCGGAGGATATAATTTATTTATAGCCAGACAATATCTATTTAATGACTGTTGTTTTGCTCTTATAGGCTTATCATCGAGATATGAACCTAATATTTCTGTGGCCTGAGACATCAGCATAAAACCAAAAATAAGTTGGTTATCATCAACCACTTTTTTTACCGATTGAAATACGTGTTCACGCAGAAATTCAACATGTTGTTCCTTTGTAATTATCAGCATTAGAATTTAAATCTTAACTGCAATTTGATATCTGTGCGATTTTTACCGCTAATAGCATCGAGACCTGTCCCCAACTCATCCTTATCATGAAAATAAGTATTGGCTATTCTGAACCACATATCTATATTTTTAAAGGCAGCATATTTTACAACCAATACAAGTCTGGTTCCCTGTCCGTAATATGCAGGAACAGAAAAACCATACAAGACATCCGGTTCGTAAGCGTATATTCTTGTATCGTATGATTTTGTTTCAAAAACAGCAACTCTTGCAGTAAAAGTCAATGGTAATTTATTTGGTTTATATTGAAAATCCTGATATACCATATAGCCCCATTCATTCTGTTCATTTATGTTGTACTGTGAGAGTTCAATTCTACTTTTAAGTTTCCACTCCTCATTAACCGTGTAAGCAACATGATACCTATATTTTGCAGTTTCATAAGATACAAGTGGTCTTATTCCTGTTTCAATATCACTATCGTTCTTCTGTTTCGTTTCATACTTTACTCTGATATACATCTCCAGATTTCGTTGAGGATAGTGCGTAACCTGAACAAGATATTCTCTTCCTGCTGATGGACCACCTACTCCATACCTTAACCAAGGATATTTCCATGAATCAAAATAAGTTTCAACTTTCCAATGCTTTTTAGGATATATTTCAGCTCCAATAAATAATCCTGACTCATTATATGGTTTATTCCCTTCCGAAAAAGGTTGAGCATACAAAGCTTGATAATCAGGGCGGAAATATCTGTGAACAATAGACATTTTAAACTCTGGTACAAAATCAAATACAGCTCCATTTATAGTCGCGTAGCCTAAATTCTGACTCATGGAAGTTTCGCCAAAAATATTGACTTTATGAATAGATAACAGATAGTCTATACCAAAATTCATATTACTATTACCGGTCATATCAAAATATCTATATGGTGCAGAATTGTCGCCTACCGGCTCAGAAAATTTATAATAAACTCCTGTAGCACCAATCCGAAGCTTTGGAGTGTACCAACTTAAATTTGCACCTGAAACAAACTCGTTAATCTTATGCCTCTTCGCGATTTCAGATGGAGTACGATGATAACCTGTTTCAAGAAAAGATGTAATATATTGTTCTTCGGTATCATATTCCAAAGACGAAACGGTGTCAATACTTCCATCAAGCGGTTTGTAAGAAACAAATTCAGTAAAAATCAGATTTTTGTACTGAAGACTTATTGCTTCGCCTCTATAAAATGCCGATTCATTAACTGAACTATATTTATTTATTCCACGAGCTTTTTTGATTACATTCGTTGCCGATGATGTTTTACCATAACTCATTCCCGACCATAATGTCAAACCTTGCCCGAATTGAGCAATATAATCACCTACAATAAGTTTTTTAACTATTCCGATATCATTAATTTGAAAATGTCCTGAATAGAAGTCAAACCCATATTTTTGAGCACCATTAAAAAACTGTTCGCCATCATCTTTTTCTGCAGTTATACCATAATATAGTTTGTCTTTAAAATTATAGCTGTGCCTTAAATACATTTTATCAGGACTTCCCAGATATCTGGATTTGTCAGGATTAATCAATAAAATACTATCAGAAATAGGAATATATCCCGCTTTTTCCTGCAATAATCTTTGATATCGCAACATTGTATTATGTCTGCCATAAGTAAATATCTTATGAAAATCTGTTTTAGTTTTAGTTTCGCTGTCACGAACTATTACAAACGGCAACAAACGTTTTAATGTAATGGGATCAATTCCATCAACAAATTGCAATTCATATATAGTACTATATTTACCAAACTTTTTTCTATAATTTACTAGTGAAAATATTTGGAATTCAGTAAGAAATATCAAATCTGACAATTCTTCTTCAGTAGCAGTATTTAAATCAATTGGGTCGTAATACAATGTTTCAAGCGAGTTAAAAAGTGTAGTATAATCGAGTTCAACATCGCTGGATGAAGCAATTTCTTCTATTATCTCATCCAATGAAGAAATTGTTTCTTCCTGACTGAAAAGTGATGAGACAGAAAAAACAATCAAAAACAAACAAATGGCTACTTTTTTAAAACTCATAATTTATTGATAATTTTGGAGTAGATCCCAGGTATTCGTGATATGAAAATGCTAAGTCAAATCCAAATTTATTTTTATTACTAAATGCATTACTATAACCTAACCCAAACGAATATTCAACAGGAGCTAATGCAACTCCGGTTCTCAAAGCAAATTGCTCGTTCAACAGATACTCTATTCCCGTTTTAAAAACAGGTGTATATCCATTTATAGCCTTACCTGTTTCTATTGACAACAACAGACTTTTACTAAAAAGATATGATAAACCTAATTTTAAGGCAACAGGCATTTTTAAGTCAGAGTCTTCAAAATAAGATAGATTTAAAGGATTAAAAATATATGCTCCGATTGCCAATCTATCATTTGGATTTGACAATATTCCTGCTTCAAAAGTTACAGAATTTAGATTTCCGTAATAATCCGATTGTCTGACAGAAAAATAATTTACCTGTAAACCCATCGAAAAGCTTTTAAACAATTGCTGAGAATAACCCAAAACTACTTTATCTGATTGAAATAAGCTGTATCCAAAATGAGAAAATCCAAAGCCAATATTACCCCCTAACAAAGGAGACGAAAACGCCAATGCTCCATATCCAGTTTCTTTCATCAGGAATCTATTTTCATAATATACTCCAATAGCCTTGTTGTTTAACAATGCATAAGCAGACGGATTATTAAATACAGCCCATGTATCCTGATTTGTAATACCGGCGTTTGCCATACCCGCAGCTCTTGCCCCTGCTACGTAGCTTATCGATTGACTATATCCGGAAAAGCCAAGAACAATTAGAATAATGATATATAAGATTCTTTTCATTTATAATTATTTAAATGACTCTGTAATCAAATTTATACTCTTTTAAATCTTCGTTTGCTGATACAATTTTTTGCTTTAGATTTTCCTTAAAAAGAGCAATTATTGAAGCCAATCTTGGGTCTCCGGTTGCAATCATTTGTGCTGCAAGAATAGCAGCATTTTGAGAGCCATTTATAGCTACAGTTGCGACGGGAATTCCCGGAGGCATTTGTACAATTGCTAAAAGTGAATCCATTCCATCAAGACTGGCACTAATTGGAACTCCAATTACCGGTATTGTTGTCATAGCTGCTATAACCCCACATAAATGAGCAGCCATTCCTGCGCCTGCAATAATAACTTTTATTCCTCGCGGTTCGGCATTTCTAGCAAACTCTTCAACTTCCTGTGGTGTACGGTGAGCAGACAAAGCGTGTATTTCAAACGGTATCCTAAACTCATTTAACTGTATGGCAGCTTTTTCCATAACTTTCCAGTCCGATGTGGAACCCATAATTATACTTATAACAGGTTTCATATTTTTTATGTTTAACAAATTAACATTGTAAAAATACACAAGTAATTTCTATTTTTGTTGGAAATTACAATTTTTATTGATTTTTTTGTTAATAAGTTCATTTTCTAACTGTTGATTTTAACAAATGATTAAAAACGATATTATGGAACAAATTAAAGTTCACGACAAATATTTTGAAATATTTATTTCTCAAGAAGTAATAGAAGAAAGAATATTGAAACTAGCAGAACAAATGAATATTGATCTTGCCGGAAAATCTCCTTTATTCCTTGGCATACTAAATGGATCATTTATGTTTGCAGCTGAGCTTTTTAAAAATTTGAATATTGATTGCAGTATTTCTTTTCTAAAATTAGCGTCATATCAAGGAACCTCAACGTCAGGTAAAATAAAACAACTTATAGGACTAAATGAAGACCTTACAGGTAGAACAGTTGTTATAATTGAAGATATTATTGATACAGGAATAACAATGGAAAATATTGTTAAGCAAATTAATGGTTTTAATCCTGAACAAATTTTAATTTCCAGTCTTCTGCTAAAACCTGAAGCTTATAACAATTGTTATCCGGTTGACTATTGCTGCTTTGAAATTCCAAATGATTTTATAGTTGGATATGGATTGGATTACAACGGTTTTGGAAGGAATTTAAAACATATATATAAAATAGTAAAATGAAATTACGAGAATTAAATTACAAATAACAATTTGCAATAGACAAGATTACCGATACTGATTACTGAATACCGATTACCGAATACCGAATACCGATTACCGATTTAACAAATAATAGAATATTAAACTTTAAGAAAAAACAAAAAATAAATATAAAAACATGTTAAACATAGCATTATTTGGGCCTCCAGGTGCAGGGAAAGGCACACAAGCTAAAAAATTAGCTGAAAAATACAATCTTACCTATATTTCAACAGGAGATATTTTAAGACGCGAAATTGCTGAAAGTACTGAATTAGGATTAGAGGCAAAGGCGATTATAGAACAGGGCGGACTCGTTAGTGATGAGATTATTGTTCAGATTATTGAGAATAGTATAAAGATGAATCCTGACAGTAAGGGTATTTTATTTGATGGATTCCCGCGTACTTATGCTCAGGCCTATATACTTGATGGTTTGCTGATAAAAATGAACACAAAGCTGTCCTGCTTGCTAAGTTTGGAGGTGCCAAAACCCGAACTTATAAACAGAATGATGCTACGCGCAGAAAAAGAAAAACGTGCTGATGACAAAAAAGAGGTTGTTGAAAATCGCTTACGAGAATATGAACTTAAAACAGTTCCTGTTATTGATTTTTACAATCAGCAAGGCAAATATTACCCCATTGATGGCATAGGAACGGTTGAAGAAGTATTTGAAAGATTAACAGAAAGAATTGAAGATATTTTATCACAAACTTTACTCAATGTCGTTTTCTTTGGCCCTCCCGGTGCCGGAAAAGGGACTCAGGCAAAAAGAATTGCAAAGAGATTCAATATGGAATATGTTTCTACCGGTGAAATGATAAGAAAAGAAGTTGCCAATCAAACAGAATTGGGTAAGATTGCGGAGCCATTTCTCGAAACAGGAGATATTGTACCTGATGATATTGCAATTAGGCTTATTGAACGCAAAATAGCTAATCATAACAACACAAAGGGATTTATTTTTAAAGGTTTCCCATCTACTTTGGTTCAAGCATATATATTAAGTGGTTTAATGAAAAAATCTGATACTTCAATTTCCTTGGTAATAGAATTAAAAACTTCTACATTACAAGCAATTAAAAGATTAACTGCCCGCTCAAAAACCAACAAAGCCAGAACGTACGACATGAATATGGATACTATTATACACCGTATGGAGGTTTATGAACAGAGAAGTGGAAAAATAGCTGAATTTTATAAAGTTCAGGATAAAATGGTTTCCTTTAATGGTGACATAGATGAAAATAAACTGCACGAACTAATTGCAAGTACAATCGAGAAAGCATTTAAGGAGATAAGGAAATAACTATAAGACCTACTGTTACAAATCTCGAAAATGACTGCAGACAGATTTCATATATCGTCCCTAACGGGACTTTAGGATTATTAATTGAGGGTTCCGAATTTCGGATTCCGGATTTCGGATTTCGGGTTAACGATATTAAGTTCCTTCAGGACTTTAATGACTTGAATCATTTGGCTTAATAGACAATATAAAAGTTCATTTCTATCCTTTCAACCCGGCAATTTGTTCTTTAAGAATAGTGATTTTAGATTCAGCGTCTGCCTGTTTTTTTCGTTCGTTTTCAATTACTGTCGGAGGGGCATTTTTTACAAATTTTTCATTCGATAATTTTGCCATCACAGACTTCAAAAAACCTTCGGCATATTTCAACTCATCCTGCAGTTTTTTAATTTCTTCCTCCTTGTTAACCATAGTACCAAGCGGAATAAAATACTCGTGAGATTTAACGATAAATCCTGCTGCTAAAACCGGCTTTTCCTCCACGAATTGAATGGTTTCTAAATTGCCAAGCTTTTTAATCACTGAATCAAATCTGTTATCATAATCACCATGTAGAATAATATGAAGGTTTAGTTTTTCTTTCATCGGCAGATTCTTTTCCTGACGAATGGTGCGGATTCCGGCAATTACCTCTGTGCTTGATGCAAAACCTTTGACACAATTTTTATCGCTTTCTTTTGTATCTGGCCATTTAGCTGAAACTATTGATTCAACTTCTGTATCGTTCCTCATAAACTGCCATAACTCTTCGGTTATAAATGGCATAAAGGGTGAAATTAATAAGTTAAGTTTTTTGAAAAACTCCAGACTTTGATTATAGGTAATTTTATCAATAGGTTTTTGATATTCAGGTTTAACGATTTCCAGATACCAGGCTGAAAAATCATCCCAAAACAGTTTATAAACAGTCATCAGCGCCTCAGACAAACGGAAACTATCAAATTGTTGATTTAAAATTCCGATTGTCTCGTTGATTTTTGCATCAAGCCAATCAACAGCAGCTTTTGAATGCTCGGGCTGTGGAATATTCTCATCTACTGACCAATTCCTTACTAACCGGAAAGCATTCCAGATTTTGTTTGCGAAATTACGTCCCTGTTCGCATAAAGTACTCTCATAAACAATTTCTTTATTTCCATCCCTATCTATTCGTGTCTCAAAAACCTCTTTGCCATTTTCAATTTTCACTTTAGGTCGTGAGTCAAACATCAAGTCGTTTCCAGCTGCAGAACATGACAACATGCTAAAACGTACACCATCAGCACCATAATCTAGTATTAGCCCGATTGGATTGGGCGAATTATTTAATGATTTCGACATTTTACGTCTCAGATTATCCCGCACAATACCATGTAAATACACATTGCTGAATGGTTTTTGTTTAGGATATTCGTAACCGGCAATAATCATACGTGCTACCCAGAAAAATAATATTTCCGGAGCAGTAATCAAATCATTTGTCGGATAATAATATTTGAATTGAGGATTATCAGGATGTAAAATTCCATCAAAAACTGAAATAGGCCATAACCATGAACTAAACCAGGTATCAAGAACGTCCTCTTCCTGATGTAAATCGCTTATTTTTAAAGAGTCGTTACCTAATACTTGTCTGGCTTTTTCTAGAGCCTTTTCGATAGTTTCGGCAACAACAAAGTCGTTTGAATCAGGTAAATAATATGCAGGTATCCTGTGTCCCCACCACAGTTGACGACTAATGCACCAGTCCCTTACATTCTCCATCCAGTGACGATATACATTTTTATATTTTGCCGGAATTATGTTTATATCTCCTTTCTCAACTGCTTCAAGAGCAGGTTTTGACAATTCCTCCATTTTCAGGAACCACTGCATAGAAAGTTTTGGTTCAATAACAGAATTGGTCCTTTCAGAACGACCTATCTTATTGTTATAATCTTCAATTTTTTCGATAATTCCGAGTTTTTCGAGTTCTGCAACAGCAGACTTGCGTGCAACGAATCTATCCTGACCAACAAACAAAACAGCCTCATTGCTCAAAGTTCCATCATCTGTAAAAATATCAATAGATTGCAGGTTGTGACGAATACCGATTTCATAGTCATTAATATCATGAGCAGGAGTAATTTTCAAACAGCCTGTTCCGAATTCCATATCAACATAGTCGTCAAAAATCACCGGAACAACACGATTTACCATTGGAACAATTACTTTCTTACCTTTTAAATGCTTAAATCTTTTATCATTTGGATTAACACATACGGCAGTATCACCAAGAATTGTTTCAGGACGTGTTGTAGCAATTGTTACAAAATTATTTTCATTCTCTATTTGATATTTTACATAATAAAGTTTGCTGTTTTCCTCTGTATAAATAACTTCTTCATCCGAGACAGCTGTTTTTGCCTCGGGGTCCCAGTTTACCATTCTTACGCCACGATAAATAAGACCTTTTTCGTACAAATCAACGAAAACACGTATAACAGAATCCGACCTTATTTCGTCCATTGTAAAACAGGTTCTATCCCAGTCGCATGAAGCACCAAGTTTTTTTAATTGTTCCAGAATTATACCCCCATGTTTTTCTTTCCACTGCCAGGCATGTTTTAAGAACTCTTCACGGGTTATGGAATTCTTGTCAATTCCTTCAGTCTTTAATTTAGCCACAACCTTAGCCTCGGTAGCTATAGAAGCATGGTCCGTTCCCGGAACCCAAACAGCATTTTTCCCAAGCATGCGTGCACGACGGACTAACACATCCTGAATAGTATTGTTCAACATGTGTCCCATATGCAAAACTCCGGTTACATTAGGTGGAGGAATTACATTTACATAAGGCTCACGCGAATCAGGTTCTGAATGGAATAGTTTTTTCTCTAACCAGTACTTATACCATTTTTCTTCAATTTTTGCCGCTTCATACTTTGCAGGAATGTCCATATAGTTAAATTTAAATAAGATGGCAAAATTAATGATTTTAAGGAATTAAACAAAACTGATATTGCTAAACCATTTTAAAATTAGACAGTCCGAAATTCTAATATCTATAAGATGGAATGTAGAGAAATAATTGTAACAGAATTACCTCAACAGAGTAACATTTCCCTGATGGTTATATTCTTCACCATTAAGGCATCTGGCTTTTATCCAATAGACAAAGACATCAGTTGCTAGCTTTTCGCCCTTGTATGTCCCATCCCAACCTAAAGCATTAAGATCTGTTGTTTCATAAAGTATTGCTCCCCACCGATCAAAAACTGCAAAATAAACTTCAGTAACCATATTAAATGGGAAATACGGTTTAAAATAGTCATTATTACCATCCGAATTGGGAGTAAAAGCGTTTGGAACAAAAAGATAAGGATCTCCACAAATAACTTCTTTAACTTTTATACGGATAGTGTCGGTGTTAACACAACCGTTTTCGTCTCTGAACAGGACTTCAAATAGTGTAGTTTCCTTCGGAGTTGCAGCAGGATTTGCAATATTTGAATTATTCAAAACAGATTCATTATCCCATGAATAAGACCCATTTACAGATGACTGTGCCAGTAATGATACTTGTTCGCCTTCAAAAATTTCACTAACATTTGAACTAACTGCCAAATCGGGTATATAATCTTCGTTAACAATCGTAAAATCCTGAGTAATTTCACAATTGTTTGCATCAAGCATCAATAAATTGTAATCTCCATCACACAAATTAAACGCATTTGGGTTTGAAGTTTCATTTGACCAAACATAAGTATATGGAGGCGTTCCTCCTGAAACATAAGTTTGAATTTGTCCGTTGCAAACTCCTGTACACAGCATATTATGAATTGTAGTATCCATAACTAATAAAGTAGGCTGTGAAATGTTAATCTCTGCTAAATTTTGACAATTGTTCGCATCAGTTACCGTCACAAAATAATCACCAGCAGCTACTCCGACTTGATTTTGCTGATTTGACCCATTTGACCATTCAAATGAATATGGTATTGTTCCTCCACTGGCTATTAAGTTAATATTTCCTGTTTCGCCAAAACATTTAATCGGACTACTAATAGCCAGGTTCGACACTAAAGGTGTCGGTTCTGTAATATAAAGATACTGATGTGACACACAATTTTCAGCATCAACTACAGTTACTGTATATGGACCCGGGCATAAATCAGTAACAAACTGACCAGATGATCCATTTGACCAATTAAATGAATACGGAGGGACACCAAGTGTTGCACTAACGGTAATTGAACCGTCACAATCACCAAAACACTTTACCATATTATAACCGGTTATAGCAGAAGTCATATCAGAAGGAGAAATCATAAATACAGAATCTATTTTCTGACATCCATTGGCATCAGTTACTGATACAATATTATACCCTGTCAAACATTGATTATTAATTTGTTGATTGCCTCCAAAGTTCCATTGATAAGTATATGAAGGCGTCCCACCAACAGGACTTATTGTTGCTGAGCCATAACCTATTCCGTCACACTGAGGATGAACTACATTTGTAAAACTTGTCATAAGTTCGGGAGGGTCAACTAATGTTACAACAGACTCAGCAGTACAGTTATTTCCATCAGTAACAGTAACATTGTATGAGCCGGCACATAATTCATAAATTGAATGATTTTCTTCCCCCGTATTCCAAACGTAAGTATAAGGAGGTATGCCGTTTGCGATTGCAGTAGCAGAGCCAATGCAGTAACCAAAGCAAGGATTTGGTGTAATGTCGGGTTGGCTGAAAATTATTATATCTACATCAACATGCACTTGATTTGTTGTCGTACATCCAATTTGACTTGTTATTGTCACATAATAGGTTTGGTCATTTGCAGGACCAACGATAGGTGAGTTTGTTGTTGCTCCACTAATTATCTGAGCAGTTGGCTGCCAACTATATGTTAGATTATCACCGGTATTAAGGTTATTGATAGTTAAATTGGTAGTTTCACCTACACAAATTATCTGTGCGGGAACTATGTTATAATTAAATGCATGAACTAAAACTTGGACTGTTTCAACTAAATAAGTGTTACAAACATTTTCTTTTGCCCGCACATAATAAACTGTACTAGCTGAAGGAGAAGCATTAAAATTTTGATTATTTGACAGAATGCTCGAAAATGAAGGGCTTGAAGCCCACGCCCATTCGTCCACAGTACCGGAGGAAGTAGCAAATAAATTTGCTGTTCCACCAGGACATACAGTAGTGTCAGAATAAGCAAATAAATCTATATCGGGCTCATAAACTATAACAGTTTGCCAAACGCTGTCCACACATACACCTGTAGCAACAAGCATATAATCTGTAGTTTGGTTAGGTGAAGCAACAGGATTCTGAATATGGTTATTATTCAGATTTGATCCTACTACCCAACTAAAAGTTGTTCCTACAGGGTAAGTTCCAACTGGACCAATAACAGTATTTTGCCCGGGACAAATCTGAATAGGCTCTAAATTGCTCTGACCCGGTTCAATTACAGTAAACTGACGCTGAATAGTATCATAATAGTTACAACTCAATGGATCTCCAACAACAAGTGTTACAGTATATGTTCCTCCTACAGTATATGTATGAGTGGGATTAAAAGCACTTGAATGAGGTGAGCCATCACCAAAATCCCAAACAAATGTTGACCCCTGGGAAGTGTTGTTAAAATTCACTGTATATGGAGCACAACCTGCGGGTACTGGGTTAAAATTTGCTTCTGCAAGGTTTTCAATAATCCTTATTTTGAAAACCGCATTATTACAATTTGTAGCATTATTGGTAGTTGACCAAACGCCCGGATCGGGCGAAGTTGGAAACTCCTGACAACCACCGCAACTTGCACATACAGATTGTATTATATGACCCTTTTTATCAAAGCGACTTGTTCCTCCATCAACGTGATCATGTCCGGAATAGCCACAGCTACCATAGTGTACCTCGCCAAAAAAACTTGCATATTCGAGTTCACTGGCATCTTCGCTTAAAACAAGAACATAAAAATCCTGCCCGTCAGTTTGAGATTGAATTGCATCAGGAGTTACAGTCATACCTTTAGTACCATATTGATCTGTCCAAGTATAATAATTTCCCTGAGCATTATAATATGAATAAGTCCATTCTCTTCCCCAGCCCGATAAATATACCCTGTCACAAACATCCACAGCAAAAGCAGTGATTGAAATATTTGGACGGCCATTTCCGTTACCAAATTGTGTTGACCAAACCAGTTCATTCAGATTAGGATTAAACTTGGCAATAAATTGTCCACTGTTTGGTACAGAATATCCTGCATTATTAATTAATGTTGAACCACTTGCTTTTGTTTGTCCACAGATAAAAATATTATCAAATCTGTCTGTTCTCACAAAATATGCATTGTCATAAACATTAGAGCCAAAGTAGGTTGATGCAATAAGGTTATCCCCATTCATATCAAGTTTAGAAACAAATGCATCTGTACTGCCACCATTATGAGAAGTATTGTAAGAGCCAACCGTAATCGGGAAATTATGAGAAACCGTTCCTCCTGCAACTAAAACCTCTTCAGTATTTGATAAACTAAGACTAAAAATAGCATCATCTTGGCTACCACCCAAATAAGAACTCCAAAGCATTAATGTCAAGTTTGGATTAAGTTTAAAAACTATTCCATCTTGTCCACCGCCACTACTAGTTTGGTATCCCGGATTTATACCTGCTGGAAAATCTGTTGAAAATGTATTCGTTCCTACATATATCATATTTTTGTTATCAACAATGACTTCGCCTCTTGCTCCATCGCCATAATTAAAATAAAGAGAATCGTTACCATGCATCTCGACATAGTTAATATTAGACACCGGATCAGGTATTGTATAATAGAGTTTAAAATTCAGCCCGTCATTTCCGGAGCCACCTACATAAGTCGAACCCAACAATTGAGTTCCATTAGAACTTAATTTTGACACAAAAATATCAATCCCTTGATGAAAACCAATTACATTATCATAAACAAGACTATCTCCTCCTGCAAAATTTGTTTGGTAGGCACCTGCAGTAACAGGAAAATCAGGAGAACCCGTAGTTCCCATGATTATTAACTCGTTAAATTCATTTACTACCAAACTATGTGGCATTTCTTGACCTCCACTTCCTCCAAGATAGGTTGCAAACAGTTTTTGAGTACCGTCTTCGTTATATTTAATAATTCCGACATCGCAACCATCCTGATAATAGGTACTACCATATATTGGAGCTGTTCCTCCCGCAAAATTAATTTGATATGCACCAACATTTGTCGGGTATCCCACAGCAAACACAATCCCTCCTGAATACACATTATCATCATAGTCCCAGGTTGCTGTAAACCCCCAATTATCACCTGTAGAACCTGTGTAGGTTGAAAAAATTAGTGAAGGGTCAATAATCAAATCTTTAGTTTTATCATAATTTACAGGAATTTCAAAACTCAGGCGATTTTTTTTCAGAACATAACTACACTCTATTTCCACCGTATCTGAATTAAAAATCTGATAAGCATAAGGTTTTTTCTCAACCAAATCAATTACAGAAGTCTTTATAAGCAAATTACCATTTTCAAGGAAGAGTCCGTCAGTACCAACATATTCAAGATCAATATTACGATAATCTGCTCCAGGATGAACCACAAAATCATATTTAATACCGTTTGCATCTGAACGATAAATTAAATCTACTGCAGGATATAATTCAGCGTAAGTAACCTGTCTGTATTTTTTAACATTAGATGCCCATTTTGACTGATCATTACCAATGAAATAATTTAAATAATCCGAAGTCGCATAATCGGCGTAAATAATAGGATTTTTATTTGCTCCCTTAAAATTCACTCTATATGCATGTGCTGCCTTTACGAGTTCTCTTCCCGAGCCTTCACTACCGTGATGAGCTGTAGAATAATTCATTCCGTCAGGATCAACAAAATTAAAAGTCAGGCAATTATTTTCAAAAAATATTGCACCATCGTTTACATTTAATCTGTATTTAATGTTATTTAACCACTGACCTTTATTCTCAATATACTCATATTGAGCATGCAGTGCATGAGTATAACACAACACACATAACACTAAACCAATAAAAGAGATATTTTTCTTTTTCATTTCTTAATATTAAGGCTTAAATATTTGACTATAAAGATACTAAATTTTTATTTATAAGACAACTATAAATTAAAAATCGTTGTAAGAATCAGACTAAAAACACTTAATATTTTGCTAGCATCTATTATTCGCTTTTGTTATTGTATTTGCGACCTACCTATTCCCGTTAATTTGACAAATACTTCCCGAAAAGTCGGGACAAGTTATTACAAAAGCTATTGTTTTAGTTTGTGAACCAGCTAAATAATTACAAAACACCTAAATATTAGAATTTCTATTTTTTCTGTAATATAAATACCATACTACAGCAATAACAACAGCAAGTATTATTCCAAGCCAGTAGGCAATATTTCCGCTGATTCCGAGACCTCCTGTTTTTACAGGAGCAATAATCAAATAAGTAAAACAAATTACTGTCAGAATAAATGCGGGTATTGACATAATTAAATGGTTCTTTTTATTCAGAGCAAAATACATTGCAATTGTCCATAATGTAATTGCGGCTAAAATCTGATTTGAAATTCCAACAAATTTCCAGACTGTTCCAAATTGTTCATTAAGCAGAAAAGTTAAAAGAAAACCAACAATAAAAATCGGGACAGCAATAATCAATCTACTTTTAATACTTTTTTGATTATATTTGATAGAGTCTGCTATTGTAAGGCGAGCACTTCTAAAAGCAGTATCTCCTGTAGTTACAGGACAGACTACAACTCCAATTATTGCTATGGCTGCCCCCACCTTTCCTAACCACGAATTACAAATTTCATTAACTATCCAGGCAGGATCTTGAGTAGGTGTATTTAATGTATAATTTAAACCGTGAACATCACCAAAATAATTCATTGCTGCTGTTGCCCAAATAATTGTAACAATTCCTTCGGCTACCATTGCTCCGTAAAAGGCCGGCCTAGCATGTTTCTCGTTTTTAAGACATCTTGCCATTAAAGGTGATTGTGTTGCATGAAAGCCGGAAATAGCACCACATGATATTACAATAAACATCATAGGGTATAGCAAGTTTGATTGTGGATTTCTATGAAAATTTTTAAAATCATGTATATTTAATTCATGAATATTAATTGAGCCGTTTGAATACTTAAAAATCATAACAATAGCTACCATAATAGCCATTAGAAGTAATACCGCACCAAAAAAAGGATATACTTTACCAATGATTTTATTTATTGGAAATAAAGTTGCAATAAAATAGTATCCAAAAATTATATATAGCCATATTTGCAAACCGCCACCGGTTAAAACTGACAATAACTTAGCCGGACCACTAACAAAAGCGACTCCTACAAAGATCAACAAAATCAGTGTAAAGAATCTTAAAAAATTTCTTGTCCCATTTCCAAGATATTTTCCGACAAGTTCGGGCAAACTGGCTCCATTGTTTCTGATTGAAAGCATTCCTGAAAAATAGTCATGTCCTGCTCCCATAAAAATGCAGCCTAACACTATCCAAATATAAGCCATTGGTCCATAGGCTGCTCCCAATATTGCTCCAAAGATAGGCCCCAGTCCGGCAATATTCAAAAACTGTATAATAAATATTTTCCATAAAGGCATTGGAGTATAATCAACACCATCATTAACAGCAACTGCAGGGGTAATTCTCGTACTATCTGCACCAAAATATGAAGCAGCAAATTTTCCGTATAAAAAATATCCTGCAACAAGAATAATAATTGAAACGGTAAATGTTATCATTTTTCAATAATATTTAAAACACCGGTTTTAATAATAAGATCTGCATCTCCATAGGCAACAAAATCCGGAGTGCACAGGGATTCTGAATTATAAGTCAGTTCCTTACCTGTATTAATATCAATCATATAACCTCCTGCTGCTTTTAACACTGCATGTCCTGCTGCAATATCCCACTCATTGATTGGACCAAATCTTGGATAAAAATCTGCTTCCCCTTCAGCCACAAGACAAAATTTTAAAGAACTTCCTACATTTACAAATTTAGCTCCTTCAACTTTATTATTTATCTCATTCAGATATGCTTTTGTTGCTTCGTTTAAATGCGATTTACTTGCAACAATACGAAGGATGTCCGACTTTAAACAAGTCATTTTAATTGGTTGCATGTCTGTATTAATAATAATCTTTTCTGCACCATCTATGCAATTTCCGTAATAGAGAATATTTAACGCAGGAGCAAAAACCACACCTTCAACCGTTGTGTTATTTTCAATCAAAGCTATATTTACAGTAAATTCATCTTCATTTTTAACAAATTGCTTGGTTCCGTCTAAAGGATCTATTATCCAGAATTTATCCCAGTTTTTTCTTTTGTCATAGTCAACAAACTCAGATTCTTCGCTTAAAACAGGCAAATTAGTACATTTAAGACCATCAATTATAATTTGATTAGCCAACAAATCGGCTTCTGTTACAGGCGAATTATCAAGTTTATATTTTGTCAATGGATTTTTGCGATAATATTTTAAAATTTCGTTACCGGCTTTTATTGCAAGAGGAATTAGTATATTTCGATAAGACATCATTACGAATTTTTTATAACATTATAAGCAGATGCCTGAGCCAATGGTGTTACTACAATATCATTAATACATACATGAGAAGGTCTTGAAACAATGTAAAGGACTACATCTGCAATATCCTCAGCATGTAAAGGGACAAGACCTTTGTAAACATTTTCAGCTCTAGCTTTATCTCCATGGAATCGCACTTCCGAAAATTCAGTATCTACTAATCCCGGAGCTACCTGCGAAACTTTTATACCTTTTGGAAGCAAATCTATTCTCATAGCTTTTGTTAGAGCATCAACAGCATGTTTTGTTGCACAATAAACATTTCCGTTAGGATATACTTCTTTACCTGCAATTGAACCAATATTTATAATATGTCCCGATTTTTGGTCAACCATTAACGGCGCGACTTTTCTTGTTAGATAAAGCAATCCTTTAATGTTAGTATCTATCATTTTCTCCCAATCATCAATTTGTGCTTCATTAATAGGGTCAAGTCCCGAAGCTAATCCCGCATTATTGACAAGAATATCTATTTTTTTAAAGTTCTCAGGCAGAGAATCAATTGCTTTACAAACCTCGGAATTGTTGCGAATATCAAAATTTAAAACCTCCACATTTGCATTTGTATCCGATTCAATAGTGTTCTTTATTTCCAACAATCTCTCTTTTCTGCGACCAGTAATAATAAGATTGTAATTATTTTGTGCAAGAAGAAATGCTGTTGCCTTACCTATTCCTGCTGTCGCTCCTGAAATCAATACAGTTTTTTTCATTTTCGACAAAAATTAAAGTGTAAAATTAATTATTAAAACACTAACATTAATAAAAAAGGGAGAAATTTTCCCCCTTAAATATTCTTTAATATTGACTGAATTATTTAGTAATAAATCTTTTAGCAGCAACATATTCCTGAGGACTTACAAAAACTTTTTTATCAGGCATGATAGTATAACCTTTACCTTCAGGATTATATTTTTCAAAAAGATCTACTATTTTATTTGCAAATTCTGAGATATTAAGGTCTTCTAATAAATCAAGTTCACGGACATTTATCAAATCAGTTTCTTTATAATTATAACATGTACTACTTTGCAAGGTATTTAGTGTAACCTGACCATATTCATTAAAAAATCTGCTTGTATTTTTAAGCATAAGTTTAAAATGCATAGTATGATTAACATTCAAATAATGAGAATTCACAAAACCGATATTATTCTCTTTACAAAGTTTTTCAAATTTCTGAATCCAAAACCAATATCTGGGATTATCCTGATGAATAAAAGGAAATATATTGCAACTTAAATTATAATCACAATGCCCGAAAGCTACATTTTTAAACTTCGGGTGCTTAACTTTCATTATTTCTTCAAGATTTGTATAAGCATCATTACTTTCGATAATAGGAATTACTTCATCAAATCTAATATTTTCATTATCAGCTAAAAATGATTTTAAAACATCTGCAGAATTACAAATTGACAGGAAAACGCACTTGAACTTAAAATCGCCTAATTCTTTCAGTGCTTCAATATCATCCATGTATCTGTTATTCCCATACTCGTTAATTCTGAATCCAATCCACGATTTTAATATCTTCGGTTTATACTTTGTCAACAAACTAACCACTCTTTCACGGTAATCAGCTTTATATTTATTTGTATCATTCTTTTTAAAGTCAATAATACTATCTTCGAAATCGAAACATGAAACAGTATTTTGCTCGGCTAATTGTCTATGAAAATCAACAAATGAATCTTCTTTAAACTTTACAAATTGATAAGATGTAATCATAATTCAACGGTATTAATGGTTTTTTTATTTACTTAAAATGATAGCAAAATGTTTGATTTAATAATTAAACAGCAAATCTTCTGAATATATAAAATTATCATAGTATTAAATAATCTCTAAATCACAAATTTAATAAGATATTTTATTTTTATCAATAATTTGGATTTTTTTTATTTAAAAATATAATTATCGAAAAAATAAAACGCAGAGAACACTGAGATACGCTGAGATTATGAGAACAAAAACTTCACTATTTTACAGTTGCCAGAGTATTTAACAACAAAGCAAGTCGTGTCATAGGTCCTACTCCACCTGGAACCGGTGTAATGTACGAACATTTTGGTGATACATTCTCAAAGTCAACATCACCGGTTAGTTTAAATCCACTTTTTGTCTGATTAGATGGCATTCTTGTAGTTCCGACATCAATAACAACTGCCCCGTCCTTTACCATATCAGCGGTAACAAAATGAGGCTTTCCCATAGCAGAAATAAGGATATCGGCAGAAGCACAAATTTGTTTTAAATCCTTTGAACCACTATGCAAAACCGTAACTGTAGAATTCATTTCTTTTTGTGACATAAGTACACTCAACGGACGACCTACAATATTGCTACGACCTATAATAACACAATTTTTACCGGATGTTTCAATATTATATCTTTTTAATAGAATTGTTATTCCCAAAGGCGTTGCCGAAACAAAAGAAGGTAAACCAATCATCATTTTTCCGACATTAACCGGATGAAAACCATCAACATCTTTATCTGGGTTAATTCTTTCAATGACTTGTTGCTCATCAATATGTTTTGGTAATGGCAACTGAACTATAAAGCCGTCAATCAATGGATTGCTGTTAAGTTTATCAATTGCTTTAAAAAGTTCTTTTTCTGAAATATCATCTTCAAAACGAATAAGAGAAGACTCGAATCCTACTTCCTGACAATCTTTCATTTTAAAGCTAACATAAGACTCACTTCCGCCATCATGCCCCACAAGTATTGCAGCAAGATGAAGAGCACGACCTCTTTCTTCTTTTATTTTCTTTGCTTTAACAGCAATTTCTTCTTTTATTTCTTTAGCTACTTTATTTCCGTCAATTAATATCATAACAAATTTCAAATTTCAAATAATTCCGAATCTATTATTTATAAAATAATAATCATTTCTTCTCACCATTTATCTCATTCCTCTCATCATTCTTTTCTGATTTTTGTTCGAGGACATTATTTTCATCATTTTTTTAGTTTCCTCAAACTGTTTCAGTATTCGGTTTACTTCCGGTACGCTTGTCCCACTACCATCAGCAATGCGTTTTCTTCTACTTCCGTTAATTATTGCAGGATTAGATCGTTCTTCCTTTGTCATGGAACGTATTATTGCTTCAATACCTTTAAAAGCATCGTCGTCAATATCCATATCTTTAATCGCCTTACCCAGACCCGGAATCATTCCTGCCAATTCCTTTATATTTCCCATCTTCTTGATTTGCTGAATTTGAGACAGAAAATCATCAAAGTTAAACTGATCTTTAGCAATTTTCTTTTGAAGTTTGCGGGATTCTTCTTCATCAAATTGTTCCTGAGCTCTTTCTACCAAAGTTACGACATCACCCATTCCCAAAATTCTGTCTGCCATACGTTCAGGATGAAATACATCCACAGCATCCATTTTTTCTCCAGTACCAACAAATTTAATCGGTTTATCGACAACAGAACGAATAGATAAAGCAGCACCGCCACGAGTATCACCATCAAGTTTTGTAAGAATAACTCCGTCAAAATCCAATCTATCGTTAAACTCTTTAGCGGTATTAACGGCATCCTGACCGGTCATCGAATCAACAACAAAAAGAATTTCCTGTGGGTTAACAGCTTTTTTAATGTTCTCAATTTCGTCCATCATTTCTTTGTCAACTGCCAAACGACCTGCTGTATCAATAATAACAAGATCGTGACCGTATAATTTTGCGTGTTTGATGGAATTTTGAGCAATTTTGACAGGATTTTTATTATCGTCTTCTGAATAAACCGGAACACCGATTTGCTCTCCCAACACTTTAATCTGTTCGATAGCAGCAGGACGATAAATATCACAAGCAACGAGTAAAGGATTTTTGCCTTTTTTGGATTTTAGCATATTTGCAAGTTTACCGCTAAAGGTTGTTTTACCAGAACCTTGCAATCCCGACATAAGAATAATTGCAGGACTTCCTTTTGTGTTAATGTCAACAGCCTTCCCTCCCATCAATTTCGCCAACTCATCATGGACTATTTTGACCATTAATTGGTTTGGCTTCAAAGACTTTATTACCTCCTGACCTACTGCCTGATCCTTGACATTATCACAAAATGTTTTGGCAGTTTTAAAATTAACGTCTGCGTCCAGCAGTGCACGTCTTACATCTTTTAAAGTTTCCGCAATATTTATTTCGGTAATTTTACCCTGACCTTTAAGAATTTTAAAAGATCTCTCAAGTCTTTCCGATAAATTTTCAAACATAATGTATCATTTTTTATACCGGCACAAAAATAACAATTTTGTATTAATTTGTTATAAAAAGTATTTTCAGTATTTTTGAATAAATTTAAAAAACTAAACTATGAAAAATTTATCTCTATTAATTTCGACACTATTTTTGATAATAGCAATATTATCTTGTTCGGGAAACAGTTCTGACAGTTCAAAGACAAACACAGATCAAGACATTGATGAAACAGTCGGCACAGAAAATATAAATAAGAATCGTCTGCTTCCCGAAAATGTAAATTCGGACAGTCCCATTCCGGTTGCAAAATTGCACGAAGCGTTTTACGAGTGGACCGGAACGGAAGTAATGATAGCCGGATATGCAAAAATGTATATGAGCAGCGAAACATTTAAAAATGAAATCTATCTACGCGAATCAACTGATGTATATGATGCATTATTTAATTGTAAATTTGAAAAAGAACTTAACAAAGAAATAAAAGCTGAAGACATTTTAATTATAAAAGGTACGATAAAAGAGAATTCATATTGGGGAATAGTGCTTGAAGACTGCGAATTAGTTGAGCTGAACGGGAAATACAAAAAAGATATTGTACCGGTTCCCGGACAAAAGCAAAAAGAAGCAATTTGGGTAAGTGATATATATAAGGCCTACAATGCATGGATGGATAAAGAAGTTACAGTAATTGGTCATTATAACAGTACTACAACATCTACAACTTCATACGGGACTACTCATAGAATAGATTTAGATGATCCTGAAACCGGAGTGAAGATGGTTGGTTGTACAATGTTATCCGAACCAGATTCGGACAAACTGGCTGCAAACCGCGATAATGTTAAAATTCGTGGCAAAATAACCCGTGATTTATGGGGAACTGTGCAGTTGGAAGATTGCGTGATTGTGGAGTAAAGAAAATACAATTTTAAGTTATTACTTTTTTAAACAGTAGGTCAGATTCCTGAATCCGACCTACTGTTTAAAAAACATGTTAAATATCATATTTTCAAAAATCTTTGCTTTAAATTTTTTAAATCGGATAAAAAATCACAATTTTGCTAACAAATATAAATGTAAAATTAAAAATAACTAGTTATGTCAAACACTGTAAAAAGGACTTCTCAGGAGTTCATTGATCTCGAAGCAAAGTACGGAGCACACAATTATCATCCACTACCTGTTGTAATAGACAGAGGCGAAGGACCATTGGTATGGGATGTTGAAGGAAAACAGTATTATGATTTCCTCAGTGCTTATTCTGCTGTTAATCAAGGACATTGCCATCCAAAAATTGTCAATGCTCTTATTGAACAGGCAAAAAAATTAACTCTTACCTCAAGAGCATTTTATAATTCAACTTTGGGTGATTACGAAAAATACATTACTGAATATTTCGGTTATGACAAAGTATTGCCAATGAATACAGGTGCCGAAGGAGACGAAACCGCATTAAAACTGGCTCGTCGCTGGGGTGTTGTAACAAAAGGCATTCCTAATGACGATGTAAAAATTATCTGCTGTGAAGGGAATTTCCACGGACGTACAATAACAATTATTACTATGTCTAACGATCCTGATTCGTACGCAAATTACGGACCTCTCACACCGGGTTTTATTCGCATTCCATATAATGATACCGAAGCTCTTGCGAAAGTTCTTGATGAACATGGTAAAACTACTGCTGCGTTTCTTGTTGAACCTATACAGGGAGAAGCCGGAGTTTTTGTTCCGGATGAAGGTTATTTGAAAAAATGTTATGATTTATGTAAAAAGCATAATGTATTATCTATTGCTGACGAGGTTCAGACAGGTATTGCACGTACCGGCAAATTGTTGGCTTGTGACCACGAAGGTGTTCGTCCCGACATCCTAATTTTAGGAAAAGCACTTTCAGGCGGAGTTATTCCTGTATCATGTTGTCTTGCTGATGATGATATTATGCTGACTATTAAACCGGGTGAACATGGTTCAACTTTCGGGGGATTTCCATTGGCTGGAAAAGTAGCAACTGCTGCTTTAGAAGTCGTAAAAGAAGAAAAACTTGCTGAAAGAGCAGAATATTTAGGTAAAATTTTCCGCGAAGAAATGGCAAAATTACACTCTCCAATGATTGAGCTAATTCGTGGTAAAGGTCTTCTTAATGCTGTTGTTATCAAAAACAAACCCGGAAAAACTGCCTGGGATGTTTGTATGGAAATGAAAGAATGTGGAGTTTTGGCAAAACCAACTCATGGCAATATTATCAGATTCGCTCCTCCACTAGTTATTACAGAAGCTCAATTACGCGATGCTATTGAACTAATTAAAAAAGCTTTTAAAAAGTTTGAATAAACAATAATTTAAGTGATAAAAACTGTCGTAATGTTATAATTATGACAGTTTTTTTTGTGCATTTTTATTTATTTTGCATAAAAATTTTACTGTGTCGGAAAGAGAAACTGTAAATAGATATGTAATCGGTGATATTCATGGGTGCAATCGCACTTTCGGAAAATTGCTGAAGAAAATAAATATAAGCAAAAGTGATGAAATATATATTCTCGGCGACATGATTAACCGAGGGAGCAACAGTAGCGGAGTATTAAATAGAATTATTAAATTAAAAAAACAAGGTTTTAAAATATTTCCTCTTAAGGGTAATCACGAACAAATGTTATTAACAGTAATAAATAATGAACCTGAAAGATTATTTAATTTCTTAAGATTCTACAAATCTTCGGATTTATTGTCTATGAAAGGAAAGATAAAAAAGAAATATATTAAACTATTAGAAACTCTCCCGACATATTTTGAATTAGACAATTTTATCTTAGTACATGCAGCTCTTGACCTAAGTAATGATAATATCTTTGAAAATCAGGAATTTATGCTTTCGAGCCGTTATCAACGTGGAAACATTTCACAATTAGAAGGAAAAATTCTGATACACGGACATACTGTTTCAGATTTTGAAACAATAAAAGAAAGAATAAATGAAAGATCTCAGATAATATGCATCGATAATGGTTGTATATACGGAGATAGCAGAAAGGGGTTCGGCAGGTTGGTGTGTCTCAATATAGACAAAATGGAAATTATTAGTAAAAGGAATTGCGAAAATGCTTGAACCCAATAAAGATATATTAAATCGTATTAAGGCTGGAGAAGGGCAAAATCTTGACTTTAAACACAGTATATCTGATACAAAAAAAATTGCAAGATCATTGGTTGCATTTGCAAACACCGAGGGAGGGAGTTTATTAATCGGAGTTAGAGATAATGGCAGTATTGCAGGAATAAATTCCGAAGAAGAATATTATATGATCGAAACAGCCGCAATCTTGCACTGTCGTCCAGAGGTAAAATTTGATTTTGCAAATCATACAGTCAATGGAAAAAGTGTTTTGGAGATAATTGTACCAAAAAGTACCGAATTACCACATTCTGCTCCCGACCACGATGGTAAACACAAGTATTTTGTAAGAGTTAAAGATCAAAATATAGTAGCCCCCAAAACCCTGGTTACAGTATGGAAAAGACAGAAAAGTGTGATAAAAGGAGTTAAAATAAAATTTAACGATGCTGCCGAAATTCTTTTAAAAGAAATTAAAGAAAATGGCTCTGTATCAAAATCGCAGTTTGTCAGAATTGCCGGAATTAGAAGTGCTGAGGCTGATAAATTGCTGATAAATTTAATGTTAATGAAAATAATTGATGTTGACATTTATCCAAACTCTGTTAGATACATTTTCAACACTGAATTTGACTATAATGAATTTTGAGTTTGCAAATGTTTTATTCAAGTACAATTAGTCTATGAAATTAAAAGTAATAATAAATGAAATACACTTATGAATATCCCCGAGCACTCAACACCGTTGATGCTATAATAGTTGACGAGCAAACCCGGTCAAAAATTGTGCTTATTAAACGAGCGAACGAACCATACAAAAATTGCTGGGCTTTACCGGGAGGATTTATTGAGATGGATGAAACATTAGAGCAATCTGTTGTTCGTGAGACAAAAGAAGAAACCTCACTGACAGAGATTAAATTCCATCAATTTAAAGCTTTTGGCAATCCGGGTCGCGACCCCAGAGATAGAAATATTGTAGTGGTTTTCTATGGTTATTGTAATAATCCGGAAAATATTGCAGCAGGAGATGATGCAAAAGAAATAGGTTGGTTTTCGCTGAACAATCTACCTGAATTGGCATTTGATCATAAACAAATAGTTTCTGAGTTTGTTAGAGAAAAACTATGCCAATAATTAAACGTGATTCATAGCTTCAACAGGGTCGAGTTTAGCGGCTTCCGGCTTGTCCTTTCGAATTTTAGCACAGCCTTAAGTGCTTGAATATCTGCAATATACAAATTAAAACATATGTTTTGCTGCACTAAGGCAATTCTTGAAAAATATTTCAAGTAAATAATAGCTGGTCAATAGCTAACAAAATTCGATTTATTTTTTTATATCAAACTTTTTTTCTTAACAAAAAAAGTTACAAAAAAGTCAAGGCAACCTTTAGCTCACGAGCTTGCGAGTAAACCGATGCTGCCCAACGCACCTCGATACGAAACAAAAGAATTGT
>Ga0116142_10001020_pt1 | contig 35262 bp, 25 predicted proteins | sample AD_UKC033_MetaG_FD_89785 | JGI IMG/M metagenome (GOLD analysis project Ga0116142, IMG submission 89785) | Active sludge microbial communities of municipal wastewater-treating anaerobic digesters from USA - AD_UKC033_MetaG | ecosystem: Engineered > Bioreactor > Anaerobic > Digestate | place: USA... | reverse complement strand
TGAAGCTCTATTAAATTGGCTTGTTTGACCCGGAACAACCCATGTTTATAGAATTCACTACCACAATGACAAGAAAATAAAATTCGGTCGGTCTAAAAAATGACCTTACTCCCGAATTTCCCTTTTTATTCTACTGAACCAATAATACAGCCCAATCCCCAAACCCATCAAAACCAGCCCCGGAATGGCTTGTTGAGGTTTCTGAAAAAAGATATTCATAGCAAAAACCGTATATAAAATGATAAAAACCAGGGGGATGACCGGATAGCCCCAGACCCGGTAAGGCCTGGGCTCCCCTTTTAATTTATTCCTGAAAACAAATACCGAGGCCGCGGCCAGCGCGAAGAAAAGGGCGTCCATGAAAGTGACAAAAGTGATGATCCGGTCAAAATAGGCCTGGAAAAAAAACAGGATGCATAAAGCCCATACGGCCTGCACCAGCATGGCGGTGACAGGGGTCCGCCACCGCGGGTGCACCCTGGCCATGGGTTTGAAAAACAAACCATCCTCCGCCATCGCAAAATAGATCCTGGGGGCGCTCATGGTGTATATGCTGATGGTGCCGAAAATGGATAAGGCGATCCCGATGGCCACCAGCCGGCCCGCCCAGGGAAATACGGTGGACACGGCATCGCTCGCGGCGGTCTGGGTGCCGGCTATGGACTCCACCGGCAGCAACCTCAGGTAGGCCAGGTTGATGGTCACATAAGCCAGGGTGATGACGCCGGTGCCGAGGATCATGGCGCGGGCTACGTTTTTGCCCGGGTTGATCACCTCGCCGGCGACATAGGTGGCGTGGTGCCAGCCTCCCACTGAAAAAAATACCCCAATCATCCCGCTGAAGAGGGCGGTAAACAAGTGCCCGGGTACAGGGGCCGCAAGGTTAAAGTTTTGGCGGATCACCTCCTCATTCCCGGCGAATAAACCGATTATAACGATGATGAGGATGGCGCCCACTTTGAGCGTGGTGAGGACATTGGACAACCATTGACTGTAATGCACCCCCAGGATATTGATTCCGGTCAGGATGACCATGGTACCCGCCGCCACGGCCATCTTCATTCCCTGTGAAAGACCGGGAAGAAAAAACTTCAGGTATTCCGCAAAGGCCACACATAAACCCGCCAGGGATCCCGTATTGATCACCACCAGCATGACCCAACCATACAGAAATCCTGCCAAAGGCCCGTAGGCATGCCTGAGGTAAACGTAAACGCCTCCGGAACGCGTAAATAAACTTCCCAGCTCCGAAAAGGTCAGGGCCCCGCAAAGCCCCACCAGTCCCCCCAGGAGCCAGACCAGGAGGATCAGCCAGGCATTGGGTATTTCCTGGGCTATCGTGCCGGGCGTGACAAAAATGCCGGAACCGATGCTGGAACCCACGGCGATCATGGTGAGGCCGTAGAGGGTGATGCGTTGGTTTAGCTGGGTCAAGGTTTCTCGGTAAGTTTATTTCTCGCAAAGGCGCAAAGATGTAAAGAGGTTAAGGTTAAGGTTGAGGTTGAGGTTAAGGTTAAGGTTGAGGTTGAGGTTAAGGTTAAGGTTAAGATTAAGGTTAAGGTTAAGAGGGGGGCCTTAATTCTTAATTCTTAATTTTTTAATTTTCATTCATCTTCCTCCACCGTCAAGAACGCTGCCCTTCGTGGTCCGGGATAGGCATGACGCTCCCCTTTCACCGCATACCAAAGGACTTCATTGAACAACATATCATGCACTGCGTCTTCTTTGGACAAATCAAAGGTCTCGGAAATCTTTTGCCATTTGTTCATGGCCGTATTTTTTTCATCGAGATCCGCATCCGGTATCCGGTGTTGATAAGGACGGTTATCTGCTTTGGAACTAAAACAGCGCCACATGGGGGTGGCGGAAGCATCATACTGGCTCATGGGTGGTATTCCGAGGATGAGTTCAATAGTTCTGAGCATCGAGGATGTGGAATACATGGTATGGTCCACAAATCCTCTTTTTACAAAGCCCCCGGCTACAAAAGCGATGCTCCGGTGTGCATCTACATGGTCCGGGCCGTTCTGGGCATCGTCTTCCAGGATAAACACGACCGATTCATTCCAGATCCTGCTCTTACTCAGATGTTCAACAAACAGCCCAACGGCAAGGTCGTTGTCCGCTACATGGGCAAAAGGGCTTGGCCTGCCTTTGCGAAGCCCTTCGGTATGATCATTGCCCATGCGGATGCTGTTGAATTCCGGGACCGCGTTCCTTGCCAATAATGAATCAAAATCATGTTTCCATTGGCTGAACCGCGTGGTATCCCTTACCGACATGTTCCAACCCGTAAATCCCGGGCTTACATGCCCTTCCAAAGCAGGAATGGTAGCTTTTCCCCGGTCTCCATATTCGCCATAAGTGCGGTAGCTGACCCCCGCGCGTTTGCAATGATCCCAGATATAACCTTTCTGCGGCCAGGTTAATTTTCGAGTGCCTTCAAAATCATAAGTGCCTCCCCGTCCCCCATAACTCGTGGGCCAGGTCTTTTCTACATAATCAGTGGCATAGGCCCCGGTGCTCCAATTGTGCCCGTCGGCGCTGACCTCCGCATCGACATAAAAATTATCCAGCAATACAAACTCCCTGGCCAGAGCATGCTGGTTTGGGGTTACCGGTTCTGGAAATAAACAAAGGGTCGAATCCCCGTTTCCTTCTTTTACATCGCCCATGACCTGGTCATAAGTTCGGTTTTCCTTGATGATATAAAATACATATTTGATCGGGGAGGGATCCCCCACTTTTTTAGGTATGGGATTCCCGGTGCGTCCATTGGCGACCAGTTCAGTTTCTTTTTTATAGGGGATATTCTGTATCACCCTTTGGGTATATTGTGCCAGGGTCTTAGTATCCGGGATATCTATGATGCTGAGGTTTCCCCTGAATAAACCTCCGATGTACTGGATTTCATCGGGCTTGGTCGTGTCCCCTTGCTGATAGGTGACATTTTCATTGGGGTTGACCGGACTGGGGCCTTGGGGATTGGCAGCCGATTGAAATCCTTTGCCATTGGCCACCCAGATTTTATTTTTCACCACTTTGACCGAGGTGGGATACCAACCCGTGGGAATAAAACCCAGGCTTTTACTTCTTCCGGGCTGGCTGACGTCAAACGCGGCCAGGCAATTATTGTCCGCATTGGCTATGTAAAGGGTCTTTTGATCCGGGTCAAGGGCTACCCCGTTGGTACCGCTTCCCGTGATTGACCCGGGGTATAAAGCGGCGTTCAGCGTTTCAATGACTTTTTGGTCCGCCAGGTTAAGGATGGAAACGCTGTTGTCATTGGCGTTGGCCACATAAAGAAAATGACCATCCTGGCTGATGCACATGTCGTTTGGGTGGTTCCCCACCGGGATCGATTGGATGACCTGATTGGACCGGGTATCAAACGACAATACTTCGTCTTTGCCCCAAAGACTGATGTACAGGATGCTGAAATCTTTTGACAGTATACAGGTATACCCTTCGGCTCCCAGTTCCACCCGGTGATTGACTTTTTTGGCGGCCAGGTCGACGATGTAAAGGCTTTTATCTTCTTTGGTAACCGTGTACAACAATTTTCTGACGGGGTCAATACTTAAACCTCCGGGCCAGATCGCTTTTGGCCAGGGATCTCCCAGGGCAATTTCATCCAGGTACTTTATTTTTTTATTGACGATCTCATAATGAAATACTTTGTTGGTGGTCCCCCCGCTGATGTAAAAATCGCGATGACCGGAAAATGCAGCCCCGACCCAGGTGACCGGTACGATAAAATTGTCGACGACTTTTTCTTCCTGGAGGTCGATGAGTTGCAGGCTGTGTTCACCTTGCCCGCTGTTGGTCGCCACCATAAATTGTCCATCGGGGGAGATGGCCATATTTAGAGGGAGATCGCCCAGGGAATGACTTTTACCGGCAGGGCTGACTGACCATCCGTTGGGCAATCTGACCGGAGCCGGCAGATGGACGGATTTGCACATCACGAGAAAGGCAAGGAGGGGGAGGAGGTGGATGGTGGATGGTGGGTGGTGGGTAGAGGGAGAACGGTCGTTAAAATAGCGCATAGGTTAAAAATACATAATGTGATCAAATATTCAGGCTCTTTTGGAACAATATGAAAATCAAAGAGAGAGGCATAGTCAGAAACCCTATTTTTGCAATCCCAAGATGATGAATAGATTGTTTTTGATGCTGCTGACTTTGGGGGTCTTCCCTTCCTTTGCGCAAAGGCAAAATTCCAATTACCGGTACCCCATGAAAAGGATTGACCAGGCCATGATCATTGATGGTCACGAAGGGGATGCCGCCTGGAAATCCCTGGACATTGCCACCGACTTCTATATGGTACTGCCCATGGACACCAGCAAAGCCAAAGTGCGTACGGACGTGCGGATGTGTTACGATGCCAAAAACATCTACCTCCTGGTGGAAGCTTACCATGCCATTGATAAAAATTACCAAGTGGAGTCGCTCAAGCGGGATTTCGCCTTTGGCAAAAACGACAACTTTCTCCTCTTCATGGATCCCTACGATGACGGCACCAATGGCTTTTCATTCGGTTCCAATGCGGCGGGCGGGCAATGGGACGGCACCATGTATGAAGGGGGCAAGGTGGACCTGAGCTGGGAAAACCGCTGGTTTGGGGTGACCAAAAATTACGAGGATAAATGGGTATTTGAAGCGGCCATTCCTTTCAAAAGCATCCGGTACAAAAAAGGCATTACCGAATGGGGCATCAATTTTTCCCGGCTGGATATCCGGACCACCGAAAAATCGAGCTGGGCGCCGGTGCCCAGGATCTTTCCGACGGCTTCCCTCGCTTATACCGGCATTCTCGTATGGGACCAGCCGCCCCCTGATCCGGGCCTGAACGTATCTTTTATTCCCTATGCGCTGACAGGGTATTCCAGGAATTTTGAGAAGAATACCAAGGCCCATTTCCGAAAAGAGATCGGGGGGGATGCCAAGATATCCCTGGGGAGCGCCCTAAACCTGGACCTCACGGTAAATCCCGATTTTTCACAGGTGGAAGTGGACCAGCAGGTGACCAACCTCGACCGCTTTGAATTGTTTTTCCCGGAACGAAGGCAGTTTTTTCTTGAAAACGGGGATCTCTTCGCCAACCTGGGCAACAGCACCCTCCGGCCCTTTTTCTCCAGGCGTATCGGCCTGGGCATTCCTATTGACTTCGGTGCACGCTTGAGCGGGAAGTTGGACCAGAATTGGCGTATCGGCATCCTGGATATGCAGACCCGGAAAAACGAATTTCAGCCCGGATACAATTTTGGAATGTTTGCCCTTCAGCGCAAGGTCTTCAGCCGCTCCAACATCACCGTCTTTGCAGTGAATAAGCAGGCGGTAGGTTATGACAAGCTAAGCGCGGAACTGCAAAAAACCAATTCGCAATACAACCGCAACCTGGGCTTTGAATACAACCTGGCTTCTGCTAACAACCGGTGGACCGGAAAATTCATGTATGCCAAATCCCTGGATTCAAAAAAATCCCCCGACTCCTGGTCCCATGTTGGCAACCTGGCCTATGCCACCCGGACCCTTTCGATGACCTGGCAACAGGAATATGTCAGTAAAAATTATACCGCCGAGGTGGGATATGTGCCCCGCCGGGAATACTGGCGGATAAGCCCCATGGTCTCTTACCTGTTTTATCCAGCCAAAAGTAAAGTGTTGACCCACGGGCCTTCCCTTGGCACCTTTGCCTACTTTACCCCGGGATTGAAAACGACCGACCGTACGGTATTCCTGAGTTATAATTTTAATTTCAGGAGCCAGGCCAAGGCTTCCGTCTGGGTTGGTGATGACTGGGTCCGCTTGCTGCAACCCTTTGATCCTACCAATACCCGGAAAGATACCCTCGCCAGGGGCACCGAACACAAATGGAGATCGACGGGAGCTGATTTTTATTCCCAGCCTCAAAAGCTCTTCACCTATTCGTTTTCTTACCGGGTAGGCGGATATTACCAGAACGGCAACCGCACCAATTTTGCCACCGAGCTGGGCTATCGCTTCCAACCCTATGTAAAGCTGGCCCTGACGGCGAATTACAACAACATCAGCCTGCCCTCCCCCTGGTACCGCACGGTATTCTGGCTGGTGGGCCCCAGGGCGGATGTCACCTTCACCAACAACCTTTATTTTACCACCTTCGTGCAATACAACGAACAGGTCAATAACATCAATATCAATACCCGCCTTCAATGGAGGTTTAAGCCGGCCTCGGACCTGTTTATCGTTTATACGGACAATTACCTTCCTGCTCCGTTCAATGCCAAGGACCGGGCAGTGGTGATTAAGATGAATTATTGGTGGAACATGTGATAGGATTAATAGGATTAATAGGATTGGTAGGATTAGTAGGATTGGTAGGATTAATAGGATTGGTAGGATTGGTAGGATTAATAGGATTGGTAGGATTGGTAGGATTAATAGGATTGGTAGGATTGGATAGGATTTGTAGGATTGGTAGGATTAGTAGGGTTGATAGGATGCATTCCAAAATTGTAGCTGGATGAAACACAAATCTTCAATTGAAGTTTACGGTTTGGGGGTGACTGGGAAGTCCAGATTAAATACAAGTTGGGTATAGTGAAAAATATTTTGTAGAAACGAGATTGTTTTCAGGCGTTTAAAACTATTCCGACATTCCCCCTGGCCTTTAAAGGCCTCCATTCTGTCATATCGGCCTGAAAAGCCTTCTTGCCTGTAATTTATGAAGCTGATGAGGACGCCTTCCATTCTGCCATATCGGCCTGAAAGGCCCTTATCCCCCTAGCATTGGGCGGTCTCGCCCAATGCTAGGGGCTCAATAGAGCTATTCGCTCTGAAGGGGCATCATTTGTTTGGCCTCGCTCCGGGAGCATTTCGACAGATATCTATTAAATTAAACTCCCTGTTATTACCCAGGATTTTATTAGGTTTACAAACCAGCATTTGAATCATGAAAAGAAGAAAATTTATCCAGTCCGCCGCCCTCGCCGTCCCCGCAGGGATAGCAGGTATGCCCAACCTCTCAGGAAACCTTAAAGAGACTTCCGCTCCCGCGTTTAAAATGGATTATGCCCCGCATTTCGGCATGTTCAAAAACTCGGCCGGGGAGGACCTGGTGGACCAACTGAAATTTATGGCCGACCAGGGATTCCGGTCCTTGGAAGACAATGGCATGCTGGCCCGCCCCAAAGAGGTCCAGGATAAAATCGGCTCGACCCTGACCGCCCTGGGCATGAGGATGGGCGTTTTTGTGATTGAGGGGGGCGACAACTGGAAAATATCCCTGGCCACCGGGAAAAAAGAATTCCTGGACAAATTCGTTGCCACCTGCAAGGCATCGGTGGAACTGGCCAAGAGGGTCAATGCCAAATGGATGACTGTAGTGCCCGGCTATTTTGAACGAAACCTGCCCCTCGACATCCAGACCGCCAATGTCATAGAGGCTATGCGGCGCGGAGCCGAAGTCCTCGAACCGCACGGATTGACTATGGTGATGGAACCGCTTTCGGATAACCCGGATCTGTTCCTCCGGCATGCGGCGCAAACCTACCTCATCTGCAAAGCGGTCAACAGCCCGGCCTGCAAGATCCTTTACGATATTTATCACATGCAGCGCAATGAAGGCCAACTGATCCCCACGATCGAAAAATGCTGGGATGAGATCGCCTATTTCCAGATCGGGGACAATCCGGGCCGGAAAGAACCGAATACCGGGGAGATCAATTATAAAAACATATTCAAATACATCCACGGACGCGGTTATACGGGGGTCATGGGCATGGAACACGGCAACGCCTTCCCCGGCAAGGAAGGGGAGATGAAACTGATCCAGGCTTACCGGGAAGTGGATATCTCCTAAAACCAAGAATTTCCTGCGCCGGGTTATGTTGTTCATTTGCTCTAAGGCATCCCGGAGGATGGTCCGACCGAAGAAACTTATTCATTTAGTTATATTTCAATACAACCCGGATATTTTACGAAAATCTAACTTGGGCCCCAATTGAATTCCAAAACATGAAACCATTTATTTATATCGGACTCCTTCTCCTTTTCTTGTGCTTCGCTTGCCGGAACAAATCCGCTGACCAGATCTGGGTATCCTCCGCACCTGCCGGAAACGAATATTGTTTTATCAACGAGCGCGAAGCCATCCTGCCCAATGGAAGATACGTAAGGCCCATGGGAAAGACGGTCCGAATCGCTCCCCATCCTTATGGCCTGGTGCTTTCAGCCGACGGGCGTCTCGCAGTGACCGCAAATTCGGGGACCAACCCCTTTTCCATCACGGTGCTCCGGAACCCGTTTACCGATTCCATGACCACCTTGCAGATCCCCAAATCCGCCAATACCGATGACGACCTGCTTTCCGCAGTGTTTATGGGCCTGGCCATTTCCCCTGACGATAAAACCATCTATGTGGCGGGAGGGCAGACCACTAAAATATTCGCCTTTGATGCCTTGTCCGGAGAGAAAAAATCAACCATTTCCTGTACTTCGGATCAGGATGGTTTCAGATACAATGACGGGTATATCGGGGACATGATCATGACCCGCGACGGAAAAACCCTGTATGCCGTGGATCAGACCGGGTTCCGGGTGATCGAAGTAAACCTGGAAACCGGAAACGTGGTGCGGAACTGGCGCACTGGAAGATATCCTTTTGGGATCTGCCTCTCTCCGGATGAAAAAAAGATGTATGTGGCCAATGTGGGCATGTTTGAATACAGCCTGGTCAACAATATGGATTCCAACAGCGTCGGGCTGCGGCCCCTGGATTTTCCTGCTTTTGCTTATGGCTCTGAAGAAATGGTCAAAGGCATTGACCGCGATTCGATCCAGGTCAAAGGCCTGGGGGAGATGAATGCGGACGAAGCCTTTTCGATTTGGGTCTTTGACCTTGAGTCGCCACAGTCCGCCCCAAAGGCTAGGATAAAGACCGGTTTCCGGGTAGGTGAAAAACTCGATGGGATCCCCGCCGTGGGGGGCAGCAGTCCCAATTCCATAGTCACCGACGGTCAATATGTATATGTCAGCAACGGAAGCCACGATTGTATATCGGTGATCGATGCCGCCCGCGACAGCCTGGTGAAAAGCATCGACCTCACACTGGACGACCGTCTTGGACCCATGAAAGGGATCATTCCGTTTGGGCTCAGCCTCGATCCGGAAAGGAAAAAATTGTACGTTGCGGAATCGGGGATCAACGCGGTCGGGGTCATTGACCTCAATACCCTGAGCCTCCAGGGCCATTTGCCTGTAGGCTGGTTCCCATCCAAGCTCCGGGTAAGCCCCGACGGGAAAAAGCTCCTGGTGGCCAATGCAAAAGGATTTGGAAGCGGCCCCAATGGCGGGCCCTCCTATACCTCAGGCCCGGAGGGAGATTATATCGGTTCACTCATGAAAGGATCGGTTACCATACTGGATATTCCTTCGGAGGCTGAGCTGTCAAAGTTTACCGGGGAAGTGATCGCCAATAATTTTTCCTGGAAACCCCTGGATAAAAAATCAATGGGCCCGGTGCCTCCTCATCCGGCCTCCGGGATCCCCAGCCCGATCAAACATATTGTTTTTGTTTCGAAGGAAAACAGGACCTATGACGAAGTATTCGGACAAATCAAAAACGGCAAGGGGGAGCCTTCCATGGCTCGTTACGGGCACCGGGTTAGTTTTTACAATAAGAAAAGAACCGATTCCGTGATCAACACCACGGTCATGCCCAACCATTTGGCCCTGGCCCAGCGCTTCGCCATCAGCGATAATTTTTATGTGGATTCCGATCATTCCGCGGACGGCCACCGCTGGCTGGCGGGCACCTATCCCAATGAATGGCTCGAGACCCATACGTCTGCGGCTTACGGAGGTAAAAGAGACCTAAATCACCGTTCCAACGCCCCCGGCCGTTTCGGTATGACCGGGGCTTCCGGCGCCATCTACCCGGAAGAATACAACCCGCATGGGTCCATCTGGGATCACCTGCACCGAAACGGCAAGGAGTTTTTCAATTTTGGTTTTGGGGTGGAATTTGACGCCGGCTCTTTCGCCGATCCGTCCATGAAATACGGCGGGGTGAAATACCTGGTCAATTATCCCTTGCCCGGGCCGCTGTACGACCGCACTTCCCGCCGGTATGCCACCTACAATATGGCTATCCCGGACCAGTTCCGGCTGGATGTTTTCATCGAGGAATTTAATGAAAAATGGGGCGACGGGAAGAGCCTGCCCCAGGTGATCACCATCATCCTTCCCAACGATCATGGCGCCGGAGACCGCCCGGAGGCGGGCTTCCCTTTCCGCGAAAGTTATATGTCGGACAACGACCTGGCCCTGGGCCGCCTGGTTGAATTTTTATCGCATACCCCATACTGGAAAGAAATGGCCATTGTGATCACGGAGGACGACAGCCAGGATGGCCGCGACCATATCGACGCCCACCGCAGCATCCTGATGGTGGTCTCTCCTTATGCAAAAAAGAATTACGTAAGCCATACTCATTACAGTTTCGGAAGCATCTTCAAGACCTTCTGGAACATCCTGGGCATTCCTTATCTGAATCAATACGATGCAGGCGCCACCGACCTGGCGGAGTGTTTCACCACCCAGCCTGATTTTTCCCCTTACCAGGCAACCATGGTGGATACCCTGGTTTTTAATCCCCGCAAGGCCCTGACTCCTTTGAATGAAGAATTCGACTGGAAAGCCCTGGGTACCGGCCCCAAACTGGACGATGAGACCTTTATACGCACCTCCATCCAGGAATATCTTAAATAATCCCGGGAGATGCGGAGATCAATCGTAGGTTGCCTCATATTTATTCAAACCGCCCTTGGCGCCCAGGCACAACAATCCATGTCCGACACCATTCTGGAAGTGAAGGAAGTCGTTGTCACCGCATCCCGCATGGCCCAGGCCAGGGCATCGGTGAATATGCCCGTACAAAGAATTGAACGTGAAAAACTGAACGAGGTCGCCTCCCGCAACCTGGTCGAAGCTTTGCAACACGAAGGGATCTGGATGCAAAAAACCAACCAGGGCGGGGGATCCCCTTTTATACGCGGCCTTACCGGCAACCAGGTTTTGATCGTGAAGGACGGAATACGGCTCAATAATTCCATCTACCGTTATGGCCCCAATCAATACCTGAGCCTGCAATCGCTCTTTGAGCCCGGACAGATAGAAGTGATCCGGGGATCGGGGGCGGTCCAATACGGCTCCGATGCCATCGGCGGGGTCATTCACCTGATCAGTTCGAATCCGGTGACCGGTGCCGGGCAGACCTTTTCCGGAAATGTCTACACCCAATGGGCTTCCTCCGGCGTGGAAAAACTGGCCAATGCGGGGATCCGGTTTTCAAAAAACAAATTTGGTTTGTCGATGCGCGGAGCTTTAGCCGGTTACGGGGATCTGCAGGGAGGCAAAAAAACCGGCAAGCAAATCCCCAGTGGTTATGATGAAGGCAGTGCGGATCTCAAAGCCCGGTGGGAAAACCCGGCCGGCGCCTGGGACCTTTCCTGGTCGGCCACCCGGCAGACGCAGGTCCCGGTTTATCACAAAGTGGTGCTGGAAGGATTTCAACGCAACCAGTCGGATCAGCTCAGCCATCACCTGGCCTTCCTTCGCAATAAATATGAATTCGGAGGCTCGCGTTTTTTTAAACAGATAGAAACTACCCTGTCCTGGCAAAAATTGTCCGAACAGAGGAGCCTGCAGAAAAAAACGACGGACCCGGTCAGGAAGGAAGAAGATATTGCCGGGGTTTGGGGATTTTCCTCGCAGCTTGAGTTGAGTCCTTCAAACAATACGAGCGGTATCCTCGGGGTAGACTTATACCGGGACAAGGTCAATAGCACTGCCGGATTGGAAACGACGGTTCCGGGCAGTCCGGCCTTGCGGGGCCTTTATCCCGATGGAGCGACTTACATGAATGCAGGTTTTTTTAATGACTGGAATTTTGACTGGGAATCCTGGGACCTCGCACTGGGATGGAGGTATAATATTTATCAACTGAAAACAAATGAGGCCAGCCTGGGCGAGGTGGTCTTAAAACCTTCAGCCCTGGTTTGGCATCTAGCCCTTGGCAGGACGATGGGCGCCCACCGGATTTTTATTCATGCCGACAAAACTTTCCGGGCGCCCAATATCGATGATGCAGGCACCCTGGGGATTGTCGATTTCAGGTACGAAGTCCCCAATTATGAACTCAGCCCGGAAAAAGGATTACATCTTGGAGCAGGCCACCGCTGGGTCAGCAAGTCGCTTCAATTGGAAACGTCTCTTTTTTATCTGAAACTGCATGACCTGATCACCCGAACCGCTATTTCGGGCGATTCCATCCAGGGATATCCCGTTTTTATCAAAAAAAATGCGGACCGGTCCTATATCTATGGACTGGAATCTTCCTTGAATTTGAAATTCAGCAGTCGCTGGACTGTCAGAGGAATGATCCAATATTCCTTTGGTCAGAATCAAAGTGCGGATGAACCGATCCGGAGAATCCCTCCCTTGTTTTGTATCGGAAAGATCCAGTATCAGCCGGGGCTGCGCTGGAGTTTTTATGCAGAATCACTCAATGCGGGAAGGCAAGACCGGCTCAGCGCCGGTGATATTTCCGACAACCGCATTTCAAGGACAGGCACCCCTGCCTGGAATATTCTGAATTTGGGCCTGACGGTAAAACTGAAGTCGCTGGAATGCAGGGCCGGGGTGGAAAACCTGTTTAATCAGGATTACCGGGTGCATGGTTCGGGGATCAACGGGGCGGGAAGGTTGTTGAGGCTGGGAATTGGTGTTTCATGGTAGGGGGTCAAGTGCGGATTTTCATGCTATTCCTCCAGTGCTTTGCACTTTAACATTATCTCTGCATTCAGGAATTATATTTGTATTGCAGATCCAAAATTGAAATAAAGGCTCTAGCAGTTATCATCAAACTGGCATGATCAAATCATTAGGGTTATGAAAATTTCGATTATACTGTGCACTATAGGATTTCTTGCTCCTTTACTGGCATCATCCCAGAAAATGGCGGAATTTGAATCCGATTTCACGATGACTAATGCACAGGGGAAAGCGGTAAAATTTACTATTGGGTTCGACAGGAATGCCTATGAAGAATTTGGAGATACAATATTTGGGGAGTACGATTTGTATCGCCCGAATCAGAGTATATTATTTCGGGACAGTTTTGATATTATATTACACCCATTACGAGTATATTCTTTTAACCGCTCCATTATACATTCACCAAAATGCGGCGAATATGAATATGGACCCTTGCAGTTGATTGTAAAAGTGAATATGTATATGTTTCCCTTGACCTTGAAATGGAATAAGACTGATTTTAATGGCATTTGCGTGGCCAGAAGTTGTTTTGCGCCATCAATAATTGGGCCTCTAACAGGTGATTATTCCGATATCCTCTTATTGAGAGATCAGGATTCCTTAATTATTTCTCATGAAATGGCGAAAAGTTTATCCTTGCATTACAATTTGAACAGCAGTGATACTATCCGATATATGTTTTTTCTATTCCGGCCCCGGGGCGCCTCTACCTCAGAGCATGGGAATCCAATAAATCCTAAAGTAATTTATAACAAGGGTAGGTTTATTTTGAGTCAGGTGGAGCCTTTTGATAAGATGGATGTTTATTCGCTGGATGGAAGATTATTAAACCGTGTTAGATTGCCCTCCACCTATCCTGGCGAGATCACGATAGACTGGAAGCCTCCCGGCGCCGGCGTATATATAGTAAGTTTGACCGGTTCGCGGTCTCTTAAGCCCTTTAAGTTGTATTGTGATTGAAAGGAGTAAATCTAATGCAGTGAATAATGAATTGATCCCAAGGGCATCCACCCGCCTTTCCTCGCATTCATACTCAACAAGGTAATTTCCCGGGAGTCAGCGTACCGATAACCTTTTTTTGGATTTTAAAACAAAAACCTTATATCTTTGAAATTCGAACACACGTTCGAAACACGTGTTCGACATGTCCGTCGTGAAAAAAAATATTGAAGAAATGATCCTGGCTTCGGCCCGGAGACATTTTTCAAGGAAAGGATTTGCTGGCGCTTCCCTCCAGGAGATCGCAAAGGAAGCGGGCACCACCAAGTCCATGGTCAATTATTATTACCGCAGCAAGGAAAAACTGTTTGACTCCATCTTCCTCTCCGAATTCAGGAACCTGTTTTCTTCCATTGCCGGAGTCTTGTTGGAAGAAGCCCCGCTTGAAAAGAAACTGGAACAAATCGTTTCCCTCGATATCGACAAACTGCTCGGCATGCCGGGATTGCCAGTCTTTATCCTGAGCGAACTGCACCGAAATCCTGAGATGATCTTTAAGGGCATGGAAAACATCCCGGTCAACCGGGTCCTTACAAAGCTTGAAAAACAGATCAAGGAGGAAAGCCTGCGAGGTATTATCCGTTATATCTCAGCCCGCGAATTGATCCTTAACATCCAGGCGATGACCATCTTTCCATTCCTGGCCAAACCCATCCTGACCGGTAAACTGGGTTTCACCGAAAAATCATTCAACAGCCTCATGCAGAAAAAAAAGAAAGAAGTAGTGACCATGATCTGGAATTCCATCAAAAAATAAATCCCCGTTCCGATGAAACATGCCCATATGCTTAAGCGGTTCGTCCTTGCCTTGTTTTTGATCCAGGCTGTTGTGTTAACAGGGTTTTCTCAAAACAGGGTCAGCCTTGTCGATCTTTATGCGGCCATTGAAAAAAACCATCCTTACCAAAGAATGGCCGCCATCGCGAAATCGACCGAAGAAAACCAGAAAAAAATCAATGCCCTCTCCCGCATTCCCCAGGCCAGCTTTTTGGGCCAGGCTTCCTGGCAATCGGATGTGACGGAAATCCCCGTCGTCCTTCCCGGGCTGGATATCCCGGGACAGCCCCGGGATCAGTACCGGGCATTGCTTGAATTGTCCCAGCTCATCTATGACGGAGGCCAGCGCAAAGCCCAGGATGAACAGAGTGTCCGGGCCTACGATATGGACCTGGCCGGCACACAGGTGATGATCCATCCCTTGAAAGAACTGGTTTGTAAGACTTTTTTCAGCGTCCTCCTGGCCGATCTTTCCATTCGACAATGGTCCCTCCTGGCTGAAGACCTGGAAAAAAAAGCGGCGCGCCTAAACAGGCAGATCGGGGAAGGCATGGCGGCGGGATCCCAGGAGGCGGCCTTGCAAATAAAGATCCGGGAGACAAACCAAGCCATGCTGGAAATAAAAAAACAAAAGTCCAATGCTTTGTCCTCCCTGGAACTGCTCACGGGAATGTCCCTCGATTCAAGCATGCAGTTTGTACCCAGCCTCAGTCCGGAGGATTTGGCCGGTACCCGTCCCGAACTGGCTTTGTTTGAGGCCCAACGGAAATTTCAGGCCGCTTCATTTAGTTTGTCACAAACCCGATTTCAACCCAAAGTCCAGCTCTTTGGTCAATTGGGTTATGGCCGTCCGGGTTTGAATCTCCTGTCGGATGAATTCAAGCCTTACACAATCCTTGGCCTGAAATGGCAGTGGAACCTTAATAACCTATACAGCCGGCAGGGCCAGCGGGAAAAAGACCTGCTGCAAGCCGGGCTGGACAAGATAAAGGTGCAGGAAGAATCCTTTAATCTCCAGGAAAAGATCCGGATCCGGGCCCAGGAGACGGAAATCGAACACCTCGGCCGGCTCCTCCTGGAAGATGAGGCGGTGATCGCCCTGCATGAACGGGTTTTGAAAAGCAGCGAAGCCCAACTGGAAACCGGGGTTGCCACCGTAAATGAATATGCCACCGATGCCAACAACCTGACCCAGGCCCGGATCAAAAAGGATATGCATCAAATCCAGCTGTTACAATCCAAAGAACTATTAAATCTCATCCATGGCAAAAGGTAAATTTTCACCATCACGGATCCGGTTGCTTCCGGGTTTAATCCTCCTGCTCCTGGTGTTTACCGGGGCATGCAACAACAAAAAGAGGGACTATCAGGCCAGTGGAATTTTTGAGGGTCGCGAGGTCATCGTATCCGCCGAATCCACCGGCAAAATTTTACAATTGGATTTGGAGGAAGGCATGGTCCTGGATGCCGGCGCTCCGGTGGGCATGATTTCCTGCAGCCAGCAGGAACTGGCTGTTCAGCAGGCCAGGGCCTCTCTGGAAAGCCTGGAGGACAAAAAAGCGGATGCGGGCCCAAATATCAAGGTGCTGGAGCAACAAGCCGTTTTGAATCAAAACCAGATCCGGATTCTCGAAGACCAGCTTGCCGCTCTGGTCCGCGATGAAACCCGTTTACAGCGACTGGTGGATGCCGAAGCCGCCCCGGTAAAACAACTGGATGATGTGCGGACGCAAAAGTCCGTGGTGGAAAAACAAATCGCGGTGGCTAAGTCCCAGGTGGACATCACGAAGCGTCAGATCGAGGCCGCGCGACAGAATACGGCCATTCAAAACAGGGCGATACTGAGTGAAAAATCGCCTCTTTCGGCGAAGCTTGAACAGTTGGAAGACCTGGAAGAAAAATGCAGGATCACCAATCCGATGCGCGGTACCGTCCTGACCCAATATGCCTATGCCCATGAAATGGTCAATGCGGGGAAGGCCCTTTATAAAATCGCAAACCTGGATACCCTCTATCTTAAAGCCTATGTCACCGGAACCCAATTGGGCGAGATCCGGCTGGGCCAGGACCTGACGGTATGGATTGACCAGGGTGGGGAGGCGGTGTTGTCCTATCCGGGAAACATCTCCTGGATCTCGGACAAGGCGGAGTTTACTCCCAAATCCATTATGACCGTGGACGAAAGGGCCAACCTGGTTTACCCGGTTAAAATAAAAGTGGTCAACGACGGCCGGATCAAACTGGGCATGTTTGCCGAGGTCCAATGGAAATGAAGACCATCCAGACCGACCGGCTGACCCGAACCTTCGACAAGGGAAAAGTGACTGCCCTGCAGGAGGTGAGTTTTGCTGTGGAAAAAGGAGAAATCTTCGGACTGATCGGGCCGGATGGAGCGGGCAAAACCACGCTAATCCGCATACTGGCGAGTCTCATCCTTCCCGATTCCGGCAGCGCCAGCCTGGCAGGTTTCGATCCTGTCCGGGATTATGCCAGGGTCCGGCAGATCATAGGATATATGCCGGGAAGATTTTCTCTATACCAGGACCTCTCCGTCCAGGAGAACCTCCGGTTTTTTGCCACCGTCTTCAAAGCCGACCTGGAAACCAACTACCCTTTGATCAAAGATCTTTATGATCAACTGGCTCCCTTTAAAAACCGGCGGGCCGGTCAACTTTCCGGTGGCATGAAACAAAAGCTGGCATTGTGCTGCGCCCTCGTCCACGAACCGGAAATCTTACTGCTGGACGAACCGACCACGGGAGTAGATCCGGTATCCCGACGCGAATTCTGGGATATGCTGATTCGACTCAAAGCCAGGGGAATCACCATCCTGGTATCGACACCCTATATGGATGAAGCCACTCTTTGTGACCGTATAGCCCTTATACAAAAAGGGACCATCCTGGAAACCGGGACTCCTGCCGAAATCCCCCGCCGCCTGTCACGGCCTGTATACGCGGCCTCCGCCGGGGATATGTATCTTCTGCTCCGGGCGGTACGCGACTATCCGGAGACCCACTCCTGTTACACTTTCGGGGAAAGCCATCATGTACAACTCAAATCGGGGAGCCCACAGGACCTCTTGGACTTCCTCGGCGGGAGAATTCCCGGACCGGTGGCCCTGGATCAGATAGAACCCGGCATCGAAGATGTTTTTATGGACAAAATGACCAGCAGGACATGAAAGCGATTGAAGTGAAAGACCTGACCCGTAAATTCGGCGATTTCACCGCGGTGGACCATATCTCTTTTGATGTGAGTAAAGGGGAGATCTTTGGCTTCCTGGGCGCGAACGGCGCCGGGAAAACCACGGCGATGCGAATGCTTTGCGGCCTGCTGAAACCCAGTTCTGGGGAAGGCCGCGTCGCCGGTTTTGATATCAACCTTCAAAGCGAGGAGATCAAAAAAAACATCGGCTATATGAGCCAGAAATTTTCCCTTTACAACGATCTCACGGCGAGGGAGAATATTCTTTTTTATGGTGGTTTGTACGATATCCCTTATAAAGAACTGAAGATAAAAAGCGAACGCCTGCTTGACCGCCTGGGCCTGGGGCCCTATGCCAACAAACTGCTCCGGGATTATCCCCTGGGCTGGAAACAAAAACTGGCTTTTTCCGTGGCGATTCAGCACCAGCCTATGATCGTGTTTCTGGATGAGCCCACGGGCGGGGTTGACCCGATCACCAGAAGGCAATTCTGGGATATGATATATGAATCGGCTGAAGGAGGACTTACCGTGTTCGTCACCACTCATTATATGGATGAAGCGGAATATTGCCACCGGGTATGCATCATGGTCGACGGCAGGATAGCCGCCATGGATACGCCCCAAAGCCTGAAAAAAAAATATGAAAGTCAAAATATGGATGAAGTGTTCAGGAAATTGGCGAGGGGGGCGGTGAGGAGTCCGGATGTGCCTGGGAGAGGTAAAAGGTAAAAGGCGAAGGGTTAAAGGAGAAAAAGGGAAAAGGAGAAAGGGAGGAAAGGAAAAAGGTTAAAGGCGAAGGGTGAAGGGAGAATAAAGCATGAATCATTTGGAATCTTATGAATAGCAGGTTTGCGGCAATGACCATCAAGGAATTCAAGCACGTGTTGCGGGATCCCCGCAGCCTGTTTTTCTTATTGGCTCAGCCGGTCATGCTGATGTTGCTTTTCGGCTTTGCGCTCAGCAACGAAGTCAAGGAGTCGCGGGTCGCGATCATTGACCAGGCCAGGGATGAAGAAACCAAAAAACTTACAGACCGGCTTGACCAAAGCGAATATTTCGACGTGATGGGCCATTATGCGGACCCGTCGGTGGTGCCTGCCCTTTTTGAAAAGGGGGCGGCGCGACTGGCTATTGTTTTCCCTCCTCATTTTGCCAATGACCTGGAACACCTCAATGCCGGCCAGATCCAGGTTCTGGCGGATGCTTCGGATCCCAATACGGCCGCGATAGCGACCAGTTATGCGTCGGCCATATTCGGCGCGTACCAGGATGAACTGCTCGGGCTGATGAAGCTGCCCTATAAAATCAATATCGAAACGCGGATGCTTTATAATCCGCAGCTCGTGAGCGCTTTCAGTTTTGTGCCCGGGGTGATGACCCTGATCCTGACCATCCTTTGCACCATGATGACCTCGGTAGCTATCGTGAGGGAAAAAGAACTGGGCACCCTGGAAGTCCTGCTGGCTTCCCCGATGCACCCGATGCAAATCGTGGTCAGCAAAGCGGTGCCTTACCTGGTGCTTGCCATGATCGATGTGGCCGTCATCCTCCTGCTTGCCGTGTATGTATTAGGGGTTCCGATCCGCGGAAGTTTGTTCCTGCTGATGGCGGAGAATACTTTATACATCAGCAATACCCTTGCGCTGGGTTTGCTGGTCTCAACCATTACGGAAAAACAGCAGGTGGCCATGTTTGTATCCCTGGTCGGATTTATGTTGCCGGCCCTCCTGTTCAGCGGATTTATGTTTCCCATTGAAAACATGCCCTGGCCCTTACAATGGATCAGTCATGCGGTTCCCACCCGTTGGTATTATCGCATTGTCAATGCGATCATGATCAAAGGCCTCGGTTTGGCCAGCATCTGGAAAGAGACCCTGATCCTGGCGGTCATGACCTTAGGACTGCTGGTCCTCGCAGTAAAAAAATTTAAAGTCCGGCTCCTATGATAAAAATGTGGCTGATCGTTCGAAAGGAGTTAGCCCTGGTTTTCCGGCAGCCTGCCATCCTCCGGATGATGATCCTGATGCCGCTCATGCAACTGATCCTGTTGCCCCTGGCCGCGGATTACGAAGTCAAGAATATCAATCTCCAGGTCATAGACCAGGATCATTCTTCCTATTCGCGCAGCCTGACGCAAAAGTTGGGGGCCTCCCCCTATTTTAAACTGGTCGAGGCGAATGGCGATCCGGCCATGGCGCGGCGCAACCTGGAACAAAACAAGGCCGACCTGACCCTGAACATTCCGGCAGGTTTTGAGAAAGACCTGATCCGGGAGAGCGAAACCGCCCTGTCCATTGAAGCCGATGCGGTGAATGGTAACAAAGCATCCCTGGGTTGCGCCTACGCGAGCCAGATCATCGGGGATTTCAACCGGGAAGTCAGGGAGAAACTGATGCAGCTTCCGCGTTTCAACGATTTTCCTGTGATTGAAGTGCGCAGTTCCTTCTGGTACAATCCGTTTATCAAATACCCTCTGTTTATGGTGCCGGGCATCCTGGCCCTCCTGGTCACCATGGTCGGAGGCCTCATGGCCGCGCTCAACATCGTACAGGAGAAAGAAATCGGCACGATCGAACAGCTGAACGTGAGCCCGCTGAGGCGGTACCAGTTTTTAATGGGGAAACTCATCCCGTTCTGGTTCCTCGGTATGGTTTCCGTGACGCTGGGCCTGATCGTGGGTTACCTCGTGTACGGGATCGTTCCCAGGGGGTCCCTGCTGACCATCTATTTCTTTTCGGCGGTCTACCTGATCGGCGCTTTGGGAGTGGGCTTACTGCTCAGCACCTTAGTGGACAACCAGATGCAGGCCACCCTGTTTGCCTTTTTTATCATCATGTTTTTTGTACTGATGGGGGGCTTGTACACGCCCATCGACTCCATGCCCCGGTGGGCGCAAATCCTTTCGTCCTTTAATCCGGTCACCTATTTCATCAGGGTATTACGCTTCATCGTGATCAAGGGCAGCGGCATCTCCGATCTGTTGGTAGAATTGAGATCGATGCTTCTTTTTGGAATCGTGCTCAATGTATTGGCGGTGATGAATTACAGGAAGAGGTCGGCTTAGATAACTAAATTGAGATGGCTGACTATTTGTGTGGGATTGACTATTCACGCTGGAATTTTCAAGATACTATCGCGCACTAATTGTATAATTCTAATCAAACCGGTGTTGCATGAGTTGGCCCTGAAGGGGCGCCATTTCCCGAGCATCGGGCATATCGCCCGATGCTCGGGAAATGGTGTGGTTGGATCGCCCTGAAGGGGCATCATTAATTTATATACCCTGTCACTATTCACAACATTTTTAACCACCGTTTATACTCATTAACGATTCCATGTTTGATAAACAGGATTGGCTCGTTAAATAAATGATGCCCCTTCAGGGCGAATTGGGTGGTTCCAAACGCCGGCATTGGGCAAATCTGACCAATAGCGGGAGTATTCAGAATCATGAAATTTTCATTAGTTTGTAATTTAAATCAGAGAAAGAGTTTAATGAACCGTGAAACAAAATTTATCCAGATTCAAGGGGTGCAAAGGGAATACCTCCTCTGCCTTCCCAATCAGGCTCCTGCCGGGATCCTCCTGGTCTTCCATGGAAATGGAGGCACGGCCGAAGGCTTCTCGAATAAATACCACCTGGAACAAGCCTTCACCGATTTTATCGTGATTTATGTCCAGGGCATCCCCGGCATAGGCGGGGGGTTTGATCCCAAAGGATTAAAAAACGGATGGCAACGCAAGGTGGGGGAAGGGGAGGACCGCGACCTGCGCCTGATGGACGTCCTGGTGCCTGAGCTCCTCAGGGAATGGCCTTTTTTGAAAGACCGGGTCTTTGCTTTCGGACACAGCAACGGCGGGCGATTTGTTTATTTGTTGTGGAACCAAAGACCCGACCTCTTCCGCGGCTTCATCATCAACGCCCACCAGGGCACAGACCTGCTTAACACCGCCCAGCCCAAAAATGCCATGGTCCTCACCGGCGCGAAGGACCGGGTAGTCAACAATGCCAATCAAATGAAATCGGCCGAGATGATCCGAACGCGGTTGGAAACGGACCGGGAACAAAAAATAAACGATCTATTGACCATTTATTCCAATCCCTCGACCGGCCTCTGTTTATACCATTATCTGCATCCCGGCGGGCACGATTTGCCGAAAACGGCGGTGCCGTTTATTGGAAAATTTCTTTCCGCCATCGTGGATATTCCAAATTTTTAATATTTGGAATATCTACCCCTTTGTTAAAATCACTCCTCGCTCTTAAACCTGAATTCAATCTTTGGATGGTTCTCCTGGACCATTCTCAGGGCCCAGGGGGATTCGGCCAGGTAAACCAGCTTTCCGTCCTTGTCCAGGGCGAGGTCCTTTTTGCGGCGGGTGATGAATTCCTTCAATGCCGCGGCATCCGGGCTTTTGACCCAGCAGGCTTTGTGCAAGGATAGGGGTTCATAGCTGCAACTGGCGCCGTATTCGTGTTCGAGCCGGTATTGGATCACGTCGAATTGAAGGGCCCCCACCGTACCGATGATTTTACGCCCGTTGTCTTCCTTGATGAAGAGCTGGGCCACCCCTTCGTCCATCAGTTGTTCGATGCCCTTGTTGAGTTGTTTGGTCTTGAGGGGATTGTTGTTGATCACATAGCGGAACTGTTCCGGGGAGAAGGCAGGGATGCCTTTAAAGTGAAGGTCCTCGCCTTCCGTGATCGAATCCCCGATTTTAAAATTGCCGCTGTCGTAAAGGCCCACAATATCGCCGGGAAAGGCTTCGTCCACAACCTCCTTCTTGGCAGCCAGGAAGGAATAAGGATTGGAAAATTTAAGATCCTTGTCCTGTCGAACCAGGTGATAGGGTTTGTTGCGCTCAAATTTCCCGCTGACCACGCGAACAAAAGCGATGCGGTCCCTGTGTCTCGGATCGATGTTGGCATGGATCTTAAACACAAAACCCGAGAATTTTTTTTCTTCCGGATGGACCAGCCGCTCCTCGGTCTGCCGGGGCAGGGGATCGGGGGAGATCTGCACGAAACAATCCAGCAATTCCTTCACCCCGAAATTATTCACGGCACTGCCGAAAAAAACCGGGCAAATATGGCCGTCCAGGTATTCCTTTACCTCAAACGGGGGATAAACCGTCATCAGGGTGTGCAGTTCTTCCCTCAGGGTTTTAGCGGCTGCTGTACCGATATGGGTCTCCAGATCCTTTGAATCCAGTTTTTCAATCACCAGGGTTTCGTCCTCCCCCTGTTTGTGATGGGGTTTGAAAAGGCAGAGTTTTTTCTCAAATAAATTATAGACCCCCTGGAACCGCTGGCCCATGCCTACCGGCCAGCTCAGCGGGGTCACCTTGAGTTTCAGTTTTTGCTCCACTTCATCGAGCAGGTCGAAAGCGTCTTTTCCTTCCCGGTCCAGTTTGTTGATAAAGACCATCATGGGCGTTTGGCGCATCCGGCAGACCTCTACCAGTTTTTCGGTCTGGGTTTCGACCCCTTTGGCCACATCGATGACCACCACGGCGCTGTCCACGGCGGTGAGGGTCCGGTAGGTGTCTTCGGCAAAGTCCTGGTGGCCCGGGGTGTCGAGCAGGTTGATGAGCAGGCCTTTGTATTCGAACGCCATCACGGAAGTGGCCACCGAGATGCCCCTTTGTTTTTCGATCTCCATAAAGTCGGAGGTCGCGTGTTTTTTGATCTTATTGGATTTGACCGCCCCTGCGACCTGGATCGCTCCGCCGAAAAGCAGGAGTTTTTCCGTCAGGGTGGTTTTCCCCGCATCGGGGTGGCTGATGATGGCGAAGGTGCGCCGGGATTGCAGAGGATCAGGCATAATTCAGGGGTGCAAAAATAGGAATTCCCGCGTGGCCAGGGCGTGTGCCCTGAATCTTGATCTGTTGGTCACCCTTTCAACGATGAAATAGGCTCATCCGCACAAAAATTTACCTTCCTTGTCTTCCATCCTGGTTTTCCCTTGATTTTTCTTTAGCCATTGCATGGATTGGGTTCAACAGCCAGCTTTAATTCAGGTCCGGAACATAAAGGGCTGAAATTTCCCTGGTCAGCTGCCCGGGGTTCGAAGGATTTAAATTGGTCAATACCATAACTGTCAGGCGGTCATCCGGGTATTTTGCAATGTAGCTGTTAAAGCCCTGCCAACTTCCGCTGTGCTGGTAAGCCCGGTGTCTGTTTACAGGATCTAAAAACCAGGCAAAACCATAAGGATACAGACTTCCGTCGTTGAGCTTTACCGGAGAAAACATAACCAGGAGATCCTCGCGATCCAGCAATTTCTCCTTCGAAAGGGCCATATCCCATTTCAGCAGATCAAGAATGGTCAGGTAAATGGACCCATCCGCCGTAGTATTTAAAGTTGGTGAAACCCAGCTTTGATTTTTCACGGTCCCCTCTTTTAAAATGTACATGGAAGCCCGGTTTTTTATAATCTCCTGTTCATCAATGACCCTTGCCGTTTCCATAGAAAGTGGGGCGAATACCTTCTCGCGCAGATAATCGCCGTAAAACCTTCCCGTGAGTTGTCGGATAAGTATTCCCAACAAAACATATCCGGTGTTGCAGTATTCCCATTTTTCTCCGGGTTTAAACCTCGGGGGCAGGCGCATCGCTTTTTCCAGCAGTTCTTGTTCCGTGTAATCCGTATTCAGACGAATAACCGTTGAGTCGTATTCCCAGTCGGGAATCCCGGAAGTATGGGTCAGCAAATGCCTTACCTTAATACCGGTCCAGGTGGCGGGTGAACCATTAAAATACCTGGATATTTCATCCTCTAAGTTTAATTTCCCCTCCCGTTTCAACAGCAAAATAGCAGCCGCAGTAAATTGTTTTCCGATGGATCCGGACTGAAAAATCGTCTCGGGGTGCACCGAAACCTGATGTTCCAAATCAGCCCACCCATACCCTTTGACTTTTATGGGAATTCCATCCCGCAATATGGCCACCGCCAATCCCGGGATGGACTTTTCCGCCATAAATTTCTTTATGCAGCGGTCCACAGGGTCATCAGGAGCCTGGGCCAGCAATGCTGGGGCCAGCCTAAAAAGGAATACGAAAAGAAAGGAAAAGAGAGGTAGTTTATTCATTTTATGCGGTTATTTCTGATTTTCCTGCCCTGGTTGGTATCCATAGCCTGCAAAGATGCGTATGAATTCTGGCGGATTGAGTGAAACGGGTATGAGGGCATCATCCGTCACGGGCGATTGACTTTTGGAGGTTTCATGAACTGGATTCTTGTACAAACGGATTTAAAACTGTTGCATCACCTGGCTTGGGGCCTCCAGGCCCAGGTACTGCTTCGCGAATTCAACAAATCCATCGATATCCTTCCTGACCGTAGGAATACCCACCGACAGCCGGACGGATCCCCGCATTGTTCCCAGGAATTGGACCATATCCTGGTAATTGCCCTGGTCCCGGCTTGAAAAATAAGGGGCCAGGGCATCGCTGCTCAGGCAATGGTTGATTTCATCGATGCCCGGATTGCAGAAACAACCCGTGCGGACGGAAATATTCCGGGCATTGGCCTCTTTTTCGATGAGTTCAAAAGGCCAGGGTTTGCCCTCCGGGTCGAAAAAATTAAGAACGATGTTTCCTCCCCGGTCCTTGATATCCTCCGGTCCAAAAATTCGAAGGAGCGGCCGGCCATTGTCGTGTTTCAGGTCTCCCAGGCGCCGGATCAGGTAACCGGTCAGATCTTCTATACGTTGATGGATGCGATCGATGCCTATATTTTCTATAAAATTTAATCCCTTTTCAAGCGCCGGGATCCCGAGGTAATTGATCGTCCCGTTTTCAAATCGTTCATGGTCGGGGGCCAGATAATAGCGGTCGTAATTCACCGAAACCAGGGTCACCGTGCCACCGGCAAACCATTGTTTGTGGAGTTTATGGAAGCTGTCTTTTTTCACCAGCAGGCAACCGATTCCGGTCGGATAACCAAAGATTTTATAAAAGGACAGGCAGACAAAGTCCGGTTGGTATAATTTCAGATCAAGCCGGGACGTAGGCACATAGGCGGCGGCATCAAGCAGTACATCCCAGCCTTTATCCTTCATCCAGGGTATCAGTTCCAAAGAATGCCTGACCCCGGATACGTTGGACTGGGCGGGATAGGCAAACAATTTTCGTTTGAATCCCTGGTATTGTTCAACCCTGGTTTTCAGGGCTATTTCATTGATGCACAGGTCTTCATAATTTACCGAAAAATATTCATGCCGGCCCCCTTTGTGATGGCAATATTCCCGGATGCCGTTGACCGAATTGTGGTTGTCAGAAGTAAGGAGGAAGAAGCTTTCAGGGTCGAAGTCGTAATTTTCACCAACGATATGCAAAGCCTCGGATGCATTGGTCGTAAAAATGCAGTAATAGTCCTCCGCATTAAAATATTCCAGCACTTTTTGCCTTGCGGATGCCACCATCTGGGTGGATAAGAGGGAAGAAGGGTTGGTCGAATGCGGGTTGCCCATCACCTTTGTCTTCAGAGTTTGGTAGTGATCTTCCAGCAGGCTGAGCGGGAACAGATTGCCCCCGGTGTAATCCAGGTAAATGCTCCGGGTTTCATCCAGGCGGGCGTATTCCTTGCGGCGCAGGTTTTCGAAAAACTCATCGGAGGGGAGGGGACTTGGGCCGGTCTTCATGATGGTGCTAAATTAAGGCCCTTCCGGTTAAGAGTGGTGCACGGTATGGGTCACACGGAGGGCGTGGAGAGTGTGTGGGTTTGGATCGCACGGAGGGCACGGAGAGCACGGAGTTTTTTTATGGATCGGGGGGCTGATAAAATTGAATCTCCGTGTTCTCCTTAGCTCTGTGCGAACCTTGGCACGCACGGAGGGCACGGAGAGCACGGAGTTTTTTAGTTAGGATGGAGAAGCCTTATAAAATATAATCTCCGTGTTCTCTTTAACTCCGTGCGAACTTTGCCACGCACGGAGAGCACGGAGAGCACGGAGTTTTTTTAGTTGGGGGGGCTGATAAAATTGAATCTCCGTGTTCTCCTTAGCTCTGTGCGAACCTTGGCACGCACGGAGGGCGCGGAGAGCACGAAGTTTTTTTATGGATCGGGGGACTGATAAAATTGAATCTCCGTGTTCTCCTCAACTCCGTGCGAACCTTGGCACGCATGGATCTCCGAGTTCTCCTTAACACCGTGTGAACCTCCCCACCCCCAAAAAAAAACGGGATCCATCGCTGGACCCCGCTTCTTTCGATTCAATTAAATTATTGATTCTTATTCTCGGGTTTCTTGAAAGGAACGGCCTCTTTCGGTGCTTCTTTTTTTTCGGTATTTGCTGGGACGAGCTGGGGTTTTCCGGTGGAGGTGCTTTTTGCCTGGTTTGGAGCGGGTTGGGGTTTTTGTCCTGCAGCCTGGTTGTTGGCGGCGTTCCTGTTTTGACCGGGATTTTGTCCGCGGGCCCCCTGGTTTTGGGGTTGTTCATTTCCACCGCCGCCCATGCCCTGATCATTGCCTCCACCGTCGTTTTTGATGTCGTCGTTGTTGATCGATTTTCTCCTCCGTTCTTCGAAGGTCATCTTACCAATCCGGTAGTTGACCCCGATCCGGATACCGGCGTTATAAAAACTGTTGGTATTGGACTGGCTAAGCAGGGCCGTTTTTGAACTCGAATTCACCCTGAAAGGGAAGTTGAGGAAGTTTTCCGCGGCGATATTCAAATTGCCTTTTCCGTTTTTGAATTCCTTGCGCAGGCCCAGGTTGTAGAAAGCAAAGCTTCCGGAATAACCCTGGAGGTTGACCTGGCGGCCACGGGCGCCACCGCCTCCCTGAACGCCCCATCCATTTTTGAATTTGTAGTTCGTGAACATTCTTCCGCCCAAGACCCAGCCGTTGTTGGAGGCATTGTAGGCCGGATCCGGGTTGTTGTTGGTCAAGTTTACATTATAGATGTCGAAGCCGCCGTTGATGGTCCAGTTTTTCACCAGGGTGACGTTACCAAAGACATTAAAGCCCACCGTGTTTTCTTTACCGATATTCTGGTAGGTGGTGCGGATCGCGGAAATATATCCGGGTTCGTCGGGATTGGGATTGAGTACCGAAGTGGTATCCCGGAGGCTGGTGATGGCGTTGCCGGTATGGCGGTAGAAGGTGGCCGCAGTAAGGTAAACTCCTTTCATATTGATGCTGGCGGTCAGTTCATAATTGTCCGTGAGTTCCGGGTCGAGGTAAGGGTTTCCGACGGAGACATTGGTGATGTTGGCCAGGTTGATGTTGGGGTTCAGGATCTGGATACCCGGTCTCTGGATCCTGCGGTTGTATCCGGCTTTCAGGGTCAGGGTTTTGGAAATGTTTTTGGATATATTGGCGCTTGGAATCAGGCTCCAATAGGAAGGGATGGCGGCGGTTTCACCGTTGTTTTCCTGGAAACGCGCGTTGATATCGGTGTATTCAAGGCGGCTTCCGATCTTAAACGTGAATTTATTCCGGGTACTCAGGGTATAAGATAAAAAGCCGGCGCCAACCGTCTGGTCATAATTCAATACGTTGGATGGCCTGTTTTCATCCAGGTAGTAGGGGCTGTTTGGGCCATCGCTTAAAAAATATTGGTAATCGCTGTTGACCAGGCGGAAAATCCCCTTGCCACCGAATTCAATCAACTGTCGCTCGCCCAGGGGGGCCTGGTATTCGGCTTGTATGGTTTTTTCTTCATTAAAACTGACGTTGTCATTTTTCTGGCGCGCGGTGATGGTTTCGAAATCGACATTGTTCAAAAGGTCGGCTTCAAAATCATTGGTCCGGTTGTTCCTGGAGTACAGCCCAAGGAAACTGAACTCTTCCTGCGGCCGGACAGAATGGGTAAACGCCACATTGAGGTCGTAGGAAAAACTCAGGTCTTTGCTGTCCACATTGCGACCGCTCAATATCGGAGTCGTGCTTCCGGGCAGCAGGGTTCTGGTGATCAGGTTGTCCTGTTGGCTAAGACCGCTCCGGGTACCAAAGCGAAGGCCGGCGGATAAATTGGATTTCTTGGTGATATCCCAGTCCCAGCCCAGATTGTAATTTCCGTGAAGCATATTGGTGATCGTTTCGGCACTCTGGGTGCTGGACTGAAGGCCAAGGCTGGTCAGGGTGGTCTGGGTATTTTCGAAGGCGCCTTTTACATTGTATTGGGCGCGTCCGTGCCCCCTCAGGCTGAAACCCATATTGCCCCTGCGAAAGTTGCCGTTGAGGCCGAGCATGGAACCCCTGTTACCGACCGAAAGATCAATGCCCAGGGTCATGCCCTGGAGGGTGTTTTTCTTGGTGATGATATTGATGATGCCCACGGAGCCTTCGGATTCATACCGGGCGGAAGGGCTGGTGATCACTTCGATGGACTTGATCATGTCTGCCGGGATTTGTTTAAGCGCATCGGCCACGCTGCCGGCCATGATGCTGGACGGTTTGTTGTTGATCAGAACACGGACATTGCTGCTGCCGCGGAGGCTCACGTTGCCATCGAGGTCCACGGTGAGCAGGGGCACATTGCGCATCACGTCCGAAGCATCTCCGCCCTTGGCGGAAAGGTCTTTTTCCGCATTATAGACGAGACGGTCCACTTTTTCTTCTATGATTTCCGTAGTTCCTTCAACGGTTACGGTATTCAGCACCAGGGCTTCCGGGGAAAGATAGATTTTTCCCATTTTTAATTTGGAATCTTTAACCATGGTGATCAGTGCGCTTCTTTTGGTCTCATAGCCGAGAAAACCGTATTCCAGGAAATATTCGCCGTCGGGAATGTGTTTGAGTTCAAATTCGCCGTTTTCGTCGGTAATCGTTCCGTCCACCGTCGCCTCGGTTTGTTTTTTGATCAGGGCGATCGTAGCAAATTCCACGGGTTTTTTGGTGATGCTGTCCAGGAGTAAACCCTGGATGACGCCTTCCCCTTTTATCTGGGAGGGGTTTTTGCCGTCCGGGATGCCGGTGTTTTGTGCCATGAGCATGGGACCGAGACTAAAAGCGGCCAGGATCAGGGAACACAAAGCTTTAAATTTCTGCATGTTTTATGGATTGTTGACCCAAAGGTAGAGGGGGACCGGGGAGCCTGTCAAATATCAATCGACCATCCGGGGACTTTATTCGTCTGTTCCTCTTGCCCCTCCCGGCGACCGGTGCATCTATCAAAAATATGGGGCAGTCGAAATTTGATACTATTTTATCTTGTAAATGAACGGAGTTAACGGGAATGCCTTTCTTCTAGGGTAATTTTGCATTGTAACATGGTTCAAACCTTCCTGCAGAAACACCGCATGCTCACGCTGCACACCTTGTTCTGGTGCAGTTATTTCTTATTGTTTTTTTATCAGATCAGCGGTCCGCGGGGGAACGAGCAGCCCCGGGCCTTTGCCGAAGTGTTCCTGAACGCGAGTACCCATACCCTCTTCCTGATGAGCGTGGCCTATGTCAATTACTTCCTTTTTCTGCCCCGGTTTTTAAGTCATAAAAACGGGCTGCGCTACGCCCTGGAATTTTTGGTGGGGGCCGTGCTCATCCTGATCGTTTACGTCATCCTCAAGCGCTGGATAGCCGACGGGTACACCCATAAGGCCATGTTTTATTACAATCACCGCTTTCCCATAAGTTCTTTCGTGACTTCCGTGCTTACGGCGAGTTTTGTGGCCGTGCTCCGGTTTTTTACCGAATGGAAGGACCTTGAAGAGCAGCGCAAGGAATTGCAGAATGAAAAATTATCGGCGGAACTGAAGTTTTTACGGAGCCAGGTCAACCCTCATTTTTTATTCAATACCCTCAACAATTTGTATTCCCTGGCATACAGCATGTCCCCGCAGACCACCGAAGTCATTTCCAGGCTTTCCCAGATGATGAGGTATATGGTGTACGATTCCAATCACGACCGGGTGGCCCTGGAGCGGGAAGTGGACTATATGCAGAATTACATCAGCCTTGAAAAACTCAGGCTCAACGACCAGATTCCCATCCGGTTTGAGGTGGAAGGAGACCTTGGCCAGAAAAAAATTGCCCCCCTCCTCTTGATTCCTTTCCTGGAGAACGCGTTCAAACACGGTGTTTCCAATACCAATCCGGACAGCTGGGTGAAAGCCAATCTGATCGTCAATGCAAACCAACTGAGTTTCGAGGTGGCCAACAGCATTTCCGTTCAAGCCGGCACAGCCGGTTCGGCCCAGTCCGGGATCGGCCTTGAAAATGTGAAAAAAAGGCTGGAATTGAATTATCCCGACCGCCACAAGCTTAAAATATCCCAGGATAATAAACAGTTTACAGCTAAATTGGATATACAATTGGCTTAAATGATCCGAACGATTGTCATTGAGGACGAACCGCTAGCCCGAAATCTGCTGACCCAATATATCGAAAAAGTGTCCTACCTGGAGCTGGTCCATACTTTTTCAGATCCGCTGAAGGGCCTCGAATTCGTCAACAACCATGAGGTCGACCTGATGTTCCTGGACATCCAGATGCCCAACCTTTCCGGGATCGGGTTGCTGCGCATCCTTCAAAAAAAACCGGAAGTGATCCTGACTACCGCTTATTCCGATTATGCCCTGGAAGGATACGACCTGAACGTCACGGACTACCTGCTCAAACCCATTACTTTTGAACGCTTCCTCCAGGCGGTTGAAAAAGTCAAACAACGGAAGGAAAACGCCCGCCAGAACAACGATCCCCAAATCCCTCCGACCAGCCCGCCCGCAGACGATTTTATGTTTGTCAAGGACGGGACCAAACTGATCCGCGTAAACGTCAACAACATCATGTACATCGAAGGGCTCAAGGATTATGTGACCATCTATACCCCGGAGCAGAAAATAGTATCCCTGCAGCGGATGAAAAACCTGGAAAACCAGTTGCCTAAATCCCAGTTTATCCGCATCCACCATTCCTATATCGTTTCCCTGAAGTGGATCCACTCGATCCATAAGGACTATGTGGAGATCAACAAAGTGCAGATCCCTATCGGGGAAACCTACCGCAAAGCCTTCCGGGAATTCATTGACCAGCAAAAATTCCTGGGGGACTAACTGGCACAGTTTTTGACTGGATTCAGGGCTATGAAGTCTGGGGTTCTTGCAGTATTGATTTGGGTTTTGTGTTCATCGTTTTCCGGTCCGGAAGATTCCAGAAAAGTGGAGTGGTTCTACATTGAGCGGTTTGCCCCGCTCGCCGTGGAGGAAATGCACCGCGTCGGTATACCCGCCTCCATCAAACTCGCCCAGGCCGTGATCGAATCCAATTCCGGCCGGAGCGACCTGGCGATCCAAAGCAACAACCATTTTGGCATCAAATGCAAATCCTGGTGGAAGGGCCAAAGCTATTATCATAAGGACGATGACCTGGACGCCCGCGGCAGATTGATGGAATCCTGTTTCAGGGCTTATGCCGATATCGAATCCTCCTTCAGGGACCATTCCGATTTTTTAAAATCCTCCCCCAACTATATTCCGCTCTTCAAACTGGACCCCACGGATTACAAAGGTTGGGCCACGGGGCTCAAATCCTGTGGGTATGCAACGGATAAATCCTATGCTGACAAACTGATCCGGACGGTCGAAACTTTTCAATTGTACCGGTACGACACCTATAAGGCAACCATTTATGACCTCCCGGCCGATAAAGGCAGGTCCCCCTCCTCGCTCCCGAGGGAAACGACGGTGGACTGATCAGGATTCAGCCTCTTTTTCTTCGGAGATCTTTTGATGTTTATTGAGGGGATTGGCACGGTCCTCCTGGTATTTTTTCCTTTGACGCGAGATATCGATGGCCCCGAACAGTGCCTCACGGAAGGAGGTAGGATCGGCAATGTTCTGACCGGCAATATCGAAAGCGGTCCCATGGTCAGGGGAAGTCCTCACTACCGGCAAACCGGCGGTGAAATTCACTCCTGTTGTAAACTCAAAGGACTTGAACGGGATCAGGCCCTGATCGTGATACATGGCCAACACCCCGTCGAATTTCTTAAACTGACCGGATCCGAAAAAACCATCGGAGGAAAAGGGCCCAAAGAGGGATAAGCCGTTATTTCTGAGTTCCTGGATCCCGGGTATTATGGTGTTGATCTCCTCATCCCCGATCACGCCTTCATCCCCGGCATGAGGGTTCAAGCCCAGTACGGCGATCAAAGGCCGGTCCACACCAAAGTCTTTTTGAAGGGTCTGGTGCAAGATCCGGATGCTTTCCTTGATGCGGGCCAAGGTGACCATCGCGGACACCTCCCTGAGCGGAATATGGGTGGACAACAGGCCCATCCTCATCTGCTGGCCGATCATCATCATCAGGTAGTCCTGGGCGTGGAGCTGACGGGCCAGGTATTCGGTATGGCCGGCATGGGCGAAGCCCGCCAACTGCATGGATTTTTTATGAATGGGTGCCGTGACCAGGCCGTCGATCCAGCCGCTTCGAATATCCGCAATGGCCTGGTCTATGGCCATCAGCGCGTATTTTCCACCGGCTTCGGTCACCTTTCCCGGAGTGATGGTTACATTTTCCTGCCAGCAGTTGACCACGTAAACTTTTCCGGGTGCCAGTTTTTCATTGCTCCTGGCCTGGTAAAACATAAATTCATCGCCTTTCACCACGTTTTTATAATAGGAGAGCACTTTGCCGGAACCATACACCACCGGGATACAGTATTCCAGGATTTTGGGATGGCGCAGGGTCTTAATGATGATCTCGGGACCGATTCCGTTGAAATCACCCATCGTGATGGCTATCTTGATCAGGTTTGATCCGTTACTCCCCATTTTATTTAACGCTAATTTGGGCCGAAGATAATATAAATCAGGGGGTTTGGTCAGGGTTAGAAATGGTATCATTGCAGTATGATACGGGCAAAGAAGTCCTTTGGCCAGCATTTTCTTACCAATGAATCCATTGCCCGGTCCATCGTGGACGCCCTGGCCGGTTTTGAACCCATCGGCCACCTCCTCGAAATCGGCCCCGGCCGGGGCATGCTTAGTAAATACCTGGCTGAAAAATATCAAGGCCTTGCTTTGGTCGAGGCAGACCTGGATATGGTCCGGTTGTTGGCTGCGGACCCCCGGTACGCAGCATGCCGGCTGATCCATTCCGATTTCCTGAAGCTGGACCTCAACAACCTCTTCGGTGGAGAACCCCTGGTGATCATTGGCAATTTCCCCTACAATATATCCTCCCAGATCGTCATCAAAATGATCGATCACCGCGACCTGGTCCCGGGTATGGTCGGAATGTTCCAGAAAGAAATGGCCCAGCGCATTGCCCATAAGCCCGGCAGCCGCGAATACGGGGTGATCAGCGTACTGACCCAGGCTTATTACGAAGTGGACTACCTGTTTACGGTAAACGAGGGCAATTTCAGCCCGCCTCCCAAAGTAAAATCGGCCGTGCTCCGGTTTACCCGGAAACCGGAATTTCACCTGGACTGCGATGAACGCCTTTTCAGGACGGTGGTCAAATCCTGTTTTCTTCAAAAAAGAAAAATGATCCGGAATTCCCTCAAAACCCGGTTGTCCCCTGATATCCTTGCCGACTCTTTTTTTGACCTGCGCCCGGAGCAGTTATCGGTGCAGGACTATGTCGGCATCGTAAAAAAAATAGAGGCTATTTCACCGGCCGGATAAGCCATTTCCGCACCCATTCCGCCGAAATATTATAAAAGAAATGGACCAGGAAAGGAAGGGCCAGGCTCCCGCTGACCGCGTACAGAAACTGGAAACCCAGGGCAAATACGAAGGTCACCGGTATGGCCAGCCAACCCTGGGTAAAGTGTGAAAAGGAAAAGCTGACGGCGCTAAGCAGGGCTGCAAGTATAAATACCATGCCATTCTGGCTCAGGAGGTGGGTCAGGACCCCACGGTAGATATACTCCTCGGCCCAGGCTGCGGTAAAGCAAAGAAAAATCCAAAGCAGGTATTCCTTTTTGGTTTCCGGCAGCATCTGGGCGCTTTTGTCTTCCTTTTCTTTGGACATGCGGTAATTGATAAAGTTGACCAGCAGGCCGGCCAGGTATATCCCCCCTGCCAGGGCCAGGGCAGGGCCGGTGAACGGGCTGAACCAGCGGATTTCCAGGGTTTCCCTCCAGTCCACCAGTGCAGCCAGGCCCCCGATCGCGGTGAGCATAATAATGGATTGAAGATATAAGGCCTGCCGGGGTGGAATTTCTTCTGATTCTTCAAGGGTTGACCTGGATTGAAAACTGAGTACAGGGAGTACAATCAACTGGAGGCCAATGAATAATAAAGAAAATATCGACACCGGTCAAAAATAGCCTAAAATATGCAATCTTTACACGCCAAGTATGATTGTAACCATTACACTGAACCCGTCCATTGATATCTCGGTGATCGTGCCCCAGTTGATTCCAACCGAGAAACTGCGGTGTGAAAGTTATGAAAAGGAAGTGGGGGGAGGAGGTATCAATGTCGCCAAAGGATTGCACCGTTTGGATGTCAAAACAAAGGCCCTGTTTTTCTCCGGTGGGCACAATGGGAAG
>Ga0116142_10001018_pt1 | contig 35345 bp, 25 predicted proteins | sample AD_UKC033_MetaG_FD_89785 | JGI IMG/M metagenome (GOLD analysis project Ga0116142, IMG submission 89785) | Active sludge microbial communities of municipal wastewater-treating anaerobic digesters from USA - AD_UKC033_MetaG | ecosystem: Engineered > Bioreactor > Anaerobic > Digestate | place: USA... | reverse complement strand
ATCGTCATCGAAGAAGGGACCCCGACGTCACACGCATCGATTCTGGCGCGCTCCCTCGGAATTCCCGCCCTGATTCAGGTGAAAGACCTGATGAAAAAGGTGCATAACGGTAACTTTGCCATCATCGACAGCGGCAGCGGCCAGGTCATCATCAACCCTGATGAGCCGCAGAAAAGGCATTACACCAGAGAACTTGAGCATTACCGCGAAAGACAGCGCCGGATTCTCGAAATTCTCGCCGAGCCTTCGGTCACGGTCGACGGCATCGCCGTTTCTTTAAAGGCCAACATCGGGCAGACCGCCGACATCGATTCGGTAATTGCCAATCGCGCTTCCGGAGTTGGCCTGTATCGCACTGAATTCGCCTATCTGACCAGGCGTACGTTTCCGACTGAGAACGAACTTTTCGAAACCTATTCAGGTGTCGTAAGCAAACTTGGCGACTCCAGCATTGTCATAAGAACCATCGATATCGGTGGAGACAAAATTTCACACCTGATGGGCAATTCACTTGAACGCAATCCTGAGCTTGGCTGGCGGGCAGTGCGCATGTCTCTCGACTGCGAAGAGGTTTTTTCGACGCAACTGCGGGCAATTCTGCGGGCAGCGGCCCAGGCCCGGCCCGGCCAAGTCAGCATCCTTTTCCCGATGATTTCAAATATCGAAGAATTGCGAAAAATCAAAGCCTTGTTGAACCGGCAACATGAAGATCTTATCAAAAACGGTTATGCTGCCCCAGAAAACATGCGGATCGGCATCATGGTCGAAATACCTTCGGTCGCTCTTCTTGCCGACAAATTTGCCCGTGAGGTAGATTTTTTCTCGATCGGCAGCAACGACCTGGTTCAGTATACCCTGGCGGTAGATCGCACCAATTCGAAGGTTTCTCACCTTTACCAGCCGGCAAATCCTGCAGTTATAAAACTTATCAGTCAGGTAGTCAGAGTTGCCCAACAGAATAATGTTTCTGTCAGCCTCTGTGGCGAAATGGCTGGTGATATACGTTACACAGTATTACTTCTTGGCCTTGGTCTGCGTGAACTTTCGATGAATGCCGTTCTGATTCCTGCCGTTAAACAGGTTATCAGGAGCGTTTCATTTGCAGAAGCTGAGCGTCTGATAGCCCCGGTTCTGAACCTTGACACCGCCGATGAAATCGAACAGGCGCTTGGCAAAATTAACCACAAGCTTGGTATACAGTGAATAAACGCCCAGCTCTCATAATGGCCCTGCTTCTGCTGAGCATTTTCTGCCATGCCTGTCAGGCAGACTCTGGCAGCAGTGCTCCTGCAGCACAACCATGGTCGCCGGTTTCCGTCAAGCAGGGCAATTTCCAGATACTGCCAGAAACCCGTGCCAGCCTGGCCGGCCATGAGCTGAACATAATGCTGGCCCGCACATTCGATGAAAAAGCTCTCGGGCTGATGTTTTATGAGAAACTCGAAGAAAACCGGGGCATGCTGTTTATCTATTCAGCCCCGCGCCTGATGTCGTTCTGGATGAAAAACACCATGATTCCGCTCGATCTGATATTTTTTTCTGAAAATCTTGAAATTACTGAGTGGATCGAAGGCATGGAACCTGGTTTTGGCAGACCCGAAGCAGGTTTACCCCACTACAAGGCAACCGAACCAGCTCAATATGCGCTTGAGCTCAATGCCGGAATGATCAAGAAGCTTGGCCTGAAAAAGGGCGATAAACTCGAAATCCCGATAACCCTGCTTTATTCAGATTAAACAAATGCTCCCAGGATCTGTAGACAACCTTTTAAGGCTTTCCGGGATCGTTATTTCTGCGGTTCTGGCGATACAGCCATGGTTGATCACCACGGGCTCAGAAGACCCTTTTCTTTTCAGTTCCTGGGCAATCTTTGCCGCCGGTTCAATAAGCGTATGCCTTTCTGCAGTTCTGCTGCTTTTTTTTAAACCACGCCAGGGGCAGATGGTTTTTCTCGGCGGTTTTTTCATGTTTTTTTCGGCAATAACCGTTTCTACCCTGAATTCCGGGTTTCTTTCCAGTCTGCGCAGCTCAATGTATCTGGTCACTCTGCTGCTGCTCACCGCATTTCTCAGAATGGCCCGCCGCGGCCAGGACAACCTTGCCGTCGCCGGCATGATCTCGCTGAGCGGTTCGTCTATGGCTATCTACAGTCTTTTGCAGGCGGCCGGCATCGATATTCTTGCCTGGAATTCCGATTATCAGATGGTCGGAACTTTCAGCAACCCCAATTTCCTTTCAGCCTTTCTGATTGTTTCAGCTCTGGTAACTCTCGGGATGCTCAATGTTCCAGGCCTGAAAACAACTGATCGGGTCATCTTCTCAGTGTTTCTGGCGATTCAGGGATTTGCCATAGTTTTTTCGGGCAGAGTCGGGGCTATTTTGAGCCTTCTCGTTGCTGCCGGGCTTTATTTTACCAGTTTCTGGGAGATACGCCCCGGCAAGCTGATGCGTCGCTCCGCCTTTATCGCAGGCCTGACTCTTGCGCTGATTTTAACCATCTTCTATGGCATGGCATACTACGCCACCACCTCCTACCCCTGGGAATCAATGAACAAAATGCCTTATCGCTATATGCCTGCGATAACCCGGCTGATACTCTGGCAGATGGGGTTTGCCATTTTTCTCGATCACCCGGTTACCGGCCTTGGACCAGGAGCCATATCGTATCTGATGCCGGCACAGCGCCCGCCACAGGGCTCACTGATCGGGATCAAATCTTTCAATGATGACCCGCATTCGGCTACCGTCAGCATACTTGCTGAAACCGGTTTTATCGGCCTGTGGGGCGTCTGCACTATTTTTGCCGTAATTTTTGGCTGCTATGTCTGGCGGCGCTCAAAAGGCTTTAACCCGAAACCTTCAGACGATACCCCTGATAAAACCACGGAAAATTCTCAGAATAGCAACATCGCAACTGCCCCTGAATCCGACACGGGCACTCAGACTTCAGAAATTCCGAAACCCGATGCAGTAAAAATGCCGAACCCGGAAATCACTGACGAAGAAACCGCTTTTTTTCCCTGGTATTCTTCGGCAATCGCCATGCTGATATTCTTTCTGGCCTTCAAAGCGGGTTTTATTGAGGCCCCCCTGTTCTTTTATTCTCTACCGGTGGTTATCGCCGGGTTTGGGGTTTTAAGCGCCATCTGCTCACCCGACCAGAACTTCGGCCATCTCAATGGCCCACTTTTGAGTCGCGGCAGTATGGTTGCAATCATGACATTCTTTTTCTACAGCCTTTTTAACAACAGCATTTCAATCGTGCCGCTATCGGGCTTCATGGTTCTGATTGTCAGCCTGCATTTTTCATGCTGTCTGCGCGACCTTGTCTGGAAGCGAAAATTCAGACCGGCCGCAGTGGTTTTTCTTGCGTTTCCACCGCTGTTCGTTTTTTGTGCCTACAATTTTCAGATTGCCCATCATCTTGAACAGATCAATCTCTGGAAAGGGCAAAATCTGCTTGCCAGTTCACCGGTTGATGCTCAGACCTCTTTTACCACAGCAATCCGGGCAAATCCGCAGTCGTTAAAGGCTTATTATGGTCTTGCAATCAGCCTTGAAAAGCAAAACCGCCCGGAAGAAACCCAGGAAGTTCTAAAAAAGCTCGACGCGATGGTGCCAAACGCCTTCAATTCTAATTACGAACTGGCCAGAATCATGCTTACCCGCAAACAGGTGCTTGAAGCACACAGGCATGCCCTGAAAAACCTTGAATGGGACCGGGCACCACGGTCTTTTGAACTCCTCGGTCAGATCCTCGTGATAGAAGGCAAAAACGGCGAGGCTGAGAAAGTCTTCAACGAAGGACTGTCGCTGTTTCCGGCCAATATTTCTGAAAAAGAAGCAGCAGACCGGATTCGCCTGAATCTGGCAGGTATGGCGGCCAGCCGTGGCGATTTTGCCCGCTGTGAAGAATTGCTGCGACAGATAAGGTCTGAAGTTAAAAACGACATGAACAGTCTTTATCTGTCGGGCATGCTTCTGACAAGAAAAAATCAGAACGAAAAGGCCCTCGAATTTTTTGAAAAAGCACTGGAACTGTTTCCCCAGAACCCGAGATTCATGAACGCTATTGGCTACATTCTCTGCGAAATGAACATTGAAATGGAAAGAGCGGAAGAATTACTCGAAGGGGCATATCAGATCATCAGAAAATCAGAACCAGTCGACCTCGGAGAACTTCTGATGATTTCGCACAGTCTCGGGAAACTTTACTGGAAGCAGGGCCGGAGCCGGGAAGCCGGCGAGCTTCTGAAAATTGCCTGGCAGCAGTGCCCTGAAGAGTGGTCGGTTTTAAAAGAAGAACGCCGCAGGGATTACGCTGAGTTCTGTGCTCAAAACGGTCTGGAGTTTCAACCATGACTGATTTATCACAGTATGTCGGATTGTTCATCGCCAGTATTTTTCTGATTGCAGTGATTGCAATCTCATCATTTCGGCGCAGCAGGCCTGTATCAGGCCCAGAACCGGGCAGCAACAGAAAGTTGCAGGAACTCGCCCTGCAGTTCTTTTGTAACAATGATTTTCCGATCGCAATCGTCGACCGTAATCTTGACATCCTTTTTGCCAGCAATGACTTTCGCGAACGTTTCATGCATGGCGAAGCCACATTGAATTTCTGCACCCTGTTCAATCAACCGCCGTTTGCCGGCGTCGAAGACCTGCAGGCAACTTTCGAAGCTTACACTAACAATGGCAAACTGCCGGAAAACCCATGCTTCGTATCCATGAAGCCCGTCGTTGAAGAAGAGAAAGAACAGCTGCCAACCACCTATTTTCTGGTGCGCGGTATCCTGCCAGAAAAAGAGGCCAGTCAGCGTCTTCTGGCAATCTCACTTCTCGATGCAGGCTTTGTTGAGTCAGCCATGATGGATCTGAACCATAAAATTGCGCTCAAAGAGAGCAACCTCAGAAAACTTGAAGAGCTCGACCGCCTTAAATCTGAGTTTCTTGCCACCCTGAGCCATGAGCTGAAGACACCACTTGTTTCAATAAAAGGTTATCTCGACCTGATGGCAACGCAAAAAATGGGGCCATTGACCGAAAAGCAGGAAAAGGCTCTGAAAGTTTCGCTGAAAAATACCTCGCACCTGAACAATCTGATTTCCTCAATTCTCAATTTTGCACGCATGGAAGCCGGCAAGCTGAAATTTGACATGGTTAATCAGAAGCTGCAGCCCAATATCAACGACATCGTCGATTCGCTCAAACCATTGGCAGACGGCCGAAATATCGGATTCAGCATCAGCATGGACCCGGGTTTACCTGCTGTATCAATGGATCCTGACCTCATTCATCGCGTGCTTTCAAACTTGATCGAAAACTCAATCAAGTTTTCACAGCCGGGCACTTCGATCAGCATCAGAGTATTTCAGCCTGATTCCAGCAGAGTACAGGTTGACATTGCCGACCAGGGGTGTGGGATTCCGGCCGATAAAATCGACAAGATCAAAACCCCGTTTTTTCAGGCAGACAAATCTGATACCCGGCCAACCGGTGGCCTGGGGCTCGGCCTGGCAATCGCAGAAAAAATTCTCGCCGGCCATGGCACCTCACTCGCAATCAAATCAGAAGAAGGCAAGGGCACCTGCTGCAGCTTCTGGCTTAGAGTTGCCAACGCTCACTGATCTTCGGCCGCACCTCTGGCGATATCAAGTTCGCGCAGCTTCAGGTAGAGGTTCTTGCGGTGCATGCCAGCCAGTCTGGCAGCTTCAGACATATTTCCCGAGGTTTTTTCGAGCAACCCCTCGAAATACTTGCGTTCAAAGGTCTTCAGAAGAATATCTTTGGCCTCTTTATACTGCATCGACATCATGCCCTCTTCGATGAATTTTTCATTTTCGAGGCGCGACCTGAGATGGAACCGGCTTGAATCGTTCTGAAAAACACTCTCGTCTTCAAGGATTATTACCTTTTCGATAAGATTCTGCAGTTCGCGGACATTGCCCGGCCAGCTGTACTGCATAAGCTTGCCCATGAACTGGTCACTGAAATTCTGCTGCCGGCGGTTGAGTTTTTCGCAGTATTTTCGGGCAAATGATTCGACAAGAGCTGGAATGTCGGCCAGTCTGTCGCGAAGCGGCGGCAGATGAATATTGATTACATTCAGGCGGTAAAATAGATCTTCTCTGAAGCTGCCTTCATTGATGGCCTGAATCAGGTCCCTATTGGTTGCGGTAATTACCCTGGTATCAACGTTGATGGTCTGATTGCCACCAATTCTTTCGAATTCCCTTTCCTGAAGAATCCGCAAAAGCTTGGTCTGCGTCGCCATCGTCATTTCGCCAATTTCGTCGAGGAAAATCGTGCCGGAGTCGGCAATTTCAAACTTGCCGAGACGGCGGTTGAGAGCGCCGGTAAAAGCCCCACGCTCGTAACCAAAAAGTTCACTTTCAATGAGGTTTTCGGGCAATGCAGCACAGTTAACGCGAATAAACGGGCGCGACCGTCTTGGGCTGAGGCTGTGCAGTGCGTTTGCCACCAGTTCCTTGCCCGTGCCTGATTCACCGGTAATCAGAACCGTGACATCATTTGGACCAACCCTTTCGATCAGATCGTAAACACGCTGCATGCATTCACTTGAACCGATCAGAGCTGCCAGGCCCTCACGCTGATGCAGCTGTTCCTTCAACTGCTGGTTCTCGATGCGCAGACGGCATTTCTCGACAGCCCTTCTGACCGTCAGACGCAATTCATCATTTGAGAACGGCTTCGGCAGATAATCATATGCCCCGCGCTTCATGGCTTCAACCGCCACAGCCTCAGAACCGTAGGCAGTGATCATGATCACCATCAATTCAGGCCGTTCGGCAATCAGACGCTCAAGAAGTACCATACCAGAATCACCAGGCATGGTAAGGTCGGTAATCACCAGGTCAAAATTTCCGGCCTGAAATACTGCCAGGGCTTCTTCTGTCGATGAAGCCTTGCTGACCACATAGCCTTCAGGCTTTAAAACCGCTTCAAGCGTATAAAGAACCGATTCTTCGTCATCGACGATGAGAATACTCGGTGATCTGCCTTTTTTCTGACTAATCCGCGCCATTTTCCGCTCCATCCGGCAGGAATATCCTGAATTCAGTCATTTCCTGTCCCGAGTCAAATTCGATTTTTCCGCGATGCAGTTCAACTATTTTTCGGGTGATTGCCAGGCCAAGCCCGGTTCCGTTTGCCTTGGTCGTAAAGAAAGGCTCAAAAATTCTCTGCTGAAGCGATTTTTCAATCTGCGGACCATCATTGATCACCTTGATCACAATCCATCCCTGCAATCGCTCAACCCTTATTTCGACCTTACCACACCGGCCAACTGCCTGAAAAGCGTTCAGGGCAAGATTTAAAACTGCCTGCTTGATCTTCTCAGCGTCAATTCTGACAAGGCAATCACATTCGGGAAAATATCTCTGCAGACTGATCTCATTTTTTACCGCTTCGTGCTTTATCAACAAAGTCAGTTCATTGACAATCTCGACCAGACTGCAGGTTTTCAGGTTTGCCGCCTCAGGCTTGACCAGGCTGAGAAGCTCGGCGACCACACGATTCAGGCGAAGCACTTCACCAAGCACCACGTTTGCATGTTCCTTAAGATCTCCCTGCACTTCTTCACCAATTATTTCGACAAGACTGCGTATTGCCACCAGCGGATTGCGTATTTCGTGGGCCACCGAAGCGGCAAGCCTGCCAAGAACCGCCCATTTCTCAGCTTCGATCATCTGCTGCTCGAATTTTTTCTGGTCGGTCACGTCATCGACCACCAGAACTGCACCCCTGATCTCATTTCCGGCCCGCAGGGGCAGAAGACTGATGGCAAATTGCCGCCGCCCGCCGGCATTATATTCGATAACCCTTTGAACAGCGCCGTCATTAATGGCAGCGCTGAAAATTCCCTCAAAAAATGCCGCCGTTTCATCATGCATTGCCTCGGCAAACTTTCTGTCAGGAATCTGATCGCAGAACTCCCTGAAACCATATAGGCCAGTATCAAACCCCTTCATGCCAAACATGCCCAGAAAGCGCTCGTTCACAATCAGAAACTTACGATTCCGGTCAAGAGTTGCCAGACCCTGATTGATACTGGCCAGAATATTCTTCATCTGCTGGTTCCAGTCAGAGAGGGCCTCATAGAGGCTCGCGTTTTCGATAATCGAAGCCAGAACCGGGGCAATGGTTTCAAGAAAGCGGCGAACCCCTTCTGAATAGCCGCCAGAATCATTTTTGGCGAGAATAATTACGCCATTCATTCTGCTGCCTGACAGCAGTGGCACACCAATGATCGAAATTCCGTCAACAAGATTCTCATGCAGCGTCTTACTTATGAAACAGCTGTTGACTATCGCTTCAATCGCATCCTGCCGCGGGCTTTTCCGGGAAACAACGTTCACAACTTCTTCAAACCGCAAAGTTCGACGATTTTGCAGAACAATCTGAGCAAATGAACTGAAAGAAAGGGTCTGAGCCTTTTCAAGAAACTTCTCCAGTATTACCGTGAATTCATTGTCGAGAGTCACCTTACGCATCAGCTCATAAATTTCCCAGAGTTCCTGAAGCTTTTCGTCTATGGCCCGGTTTCTCTGCAGATTTTCCTTGAAGGTTTCCTGAACGGTCAAAGCCATTCTGTTAAAAGAATCTCCGAGTTCTTTGAGTTCTCCGGTGCCGGCTGCACCTACTCTGACTGAGTAATCACCCCGGCCAAATTCATCGATGCCGCGCATCAGGTCGCCGAGAGGCTCAAGAATGCTGCGCGAAGCAAAAATTGCCACCATGATGCCGACAAACATGCTCAACAGCATCAGAGAAGCAAAATCTGAAGCGGTATTGCTGTTTTTATTCTGCCAGACCGGAGTCACACCAACCCCGACAGCACCCATCGCTTTGCCATCAACGATGAGCGGAATAAACAGCTCGCGATATGTCAGGCCATTGCCGGTATGCGATTCGACCATATCCATTGCGGCAAGCTCAGGAAATCCACCGGGCGGAATTCTTGCCTCATCGCCCCAGACTTTCCACCAGTTGTGATCATAAACGGTCAGCAGCAGTTCAGCCGAATTGCCGGACCGATTTGCGTAAATATGGTCAATTATGCTCTTGTCACCATTGCGCAGGAACAATTCTGCCGGTTTCTGCAGAATTTTTCCTATGGACATGGCTGCTTCCATGGTGTCATTCGAAATTGCAAGACGCTCTCGCGAAAAAGCTGCAATTGCAAGAAAAGCGTTGGTAATGAAAATCAGGGATACAAAGAAAAAAATCAGTTTTCCCTGCAGAGTTCTTGGGAGCATTTCAAACTCCTGAGGTCAGATTGGAACCCAAAAAGAAACAACTGTTCCGGTACCTGAATCGGAAACAATATGCAGCTCACCGCCAGCAAAGCGAACCCGCTCTTCCATGCTGATCAGACCAAGCTTCTTCAGCGTGCTGTATTTTCTTCGGATTTCTGAAACATCAAAACCGTTGCCATCGTCTTTGACAACCACCGCCAGACGATTTCTCGCTTCATCATAATTAAGAAAAATGTGAACAGAAGATGGTTCGGCATGTTTCACCGCATTATTGGCCGCTTCCTGAATTACACGAAAAACTGCCAGTTCCTTCTCAGCCGACATTTTGGCCCGCTCACCCTCAACCTCGACATAAACCGGAATCCCGGTACGGGCTTTGAAACCGCTGATAAACTGTTCAAGAGTGGGTATGAGACCGAGATCGTCAAGCGCCATCGGTCGCAGATCGAAAATAAATCTGCGAATATCCTTAAGACTTCTGATAACCGAATCTTTAAGTTCCTGAAGCTCGCTGATCAGTGTCTGATCGCCAGAATGCTGTTCTAAACAGTAATCTATTCGCATGGTCAGACTTGCAAGTGTCTGAGCCGGGCCATCGTGAATATCCCGTGAAATCCTTTTGCGTTCTTCTTCCTGGGCGCGTATGATCCCCTCTGCCTGTGTCTGTCCTGGGGCCGCATCTGAATTTGAATGCAGCAGACCATCGACCCGCCGGGCAATACTCTCTGCCTGGGCGGTAAGCTTGCTGCTGAGCATCGGAATTGTTGCCGGACTGAGCATCGGATCAAGTTCAAGTGCCGACTTGAGACTGTCAAAAGCTTTTTTGGCCTTCGGGCCAATCTGAGGGCTGACAGCCGTAACTGCCAACACTATATTTTCAAGGTCATCGAGCCGGTCAACTATTGTGCCACGGCTGGCTTCAGGGTGCTGCACCGTTGCCAGCACACTCTGCATTGTTGCAAGGGTCTCTCTGAAAGTGTCTATTTCCTGAGAAAGTGCGTCAAAAGTGGATTCTGGCATAAATATTCCTTACTTTCCCGAAGACCTGATACGACTTATTTCCAGTTCTGCCCGGCGCTTGAGAGCGTAGGAGTCGCCGCCGGCGCGGGCAATTTTTTCAAGCTCGGCAATCGCTTTCTCGCTGTTGCCATTTTCTTCAAGGCATTTGGCATAACGAATGCGGAGATCGACACGGTGCGGGCTTTTCTGCAAAGCCTGCTGCAGATATTTTTCACCCTTAACATAATTTCCGGTAGTTTCAGCCAGACGCCCAAGTCTTGTCAGAGTCACAGAATCGCGGCGGCCAAGCTGGTAAGAATGTTCAATTGCATCGAACGCATCTTTATGCATGGCGAGCTTTTCGAAAATTACCCCGATCATATCGTATGTCTGCGCATCTTTCTTGTGCCTGAGAACCTCAAGATAGTGCGGCAGTGCCGCTTCCCAGTTTCCACGCGAAAATTCGTAGGCTCCCTTTTTCCGGAAACCCTCGATTTTGCGCCTGATAGAATCTTGATCAGGCTCCTGGGCGACAGCATCCATAAAACCGCTGTCTTCAGCAGTATCTTGCTTTGCCTGTTCGGGCGGTTTAACCTCGGTTTTCAATGTTGCAGGCGCCGGCGTTGGCGACACAACAGTCACAGGCGCTGGCGGCAAGGCAACCGGCTTAACCGGAGCCGCAGAAACCTTATTTTCCGGCTCCTGCAGCTGATTTTCAGGTCGGCTGTATAATTCAACACCAGCTTTCTGAGGCAGATTACTCTGCATGGCAGGTTCTTCCGGGAGCTTTTCAGAAACAGATACAGGAGGTGTTATCTGCGATGGTGCAGGAACCGTAACCTTCTGCTCATTATGCGTAACCGGGGTGACCTGAGCCTGAACCTGCGTCGGGGCATGCAATATTACTGACGCCGGCAATGGGGTTGCAGTCGCAGGAACCTCATCGACCTGTGACGCGGCTTTTGTCGGGATTGCAGCCTGATCCGCAGATGCATCAAAAAGAACTTTTCCTGAAATCGGCGCTTCAGGAACATCAACTGCCTGTTTTTCTACCAGACGCCCTTCGCCTTTTCCCTGCACGATCAGAACTCGGGCTTCACTTACAGGCTCCGAAGTATGCCCGCCGGCAAGCGCCTGCGAAGCTTCAAGATCGTCAGGAACGAGACTGAGTATTCTCTGAAAATACCTTCGTGCCTCGAAGGCTTTACCTGAAGCATTGAGCGCTCTGGCCAGCTGGCGGTTACATTCTACATTCAATGGTTCAAGAGACAAGGCCTTTTCAAGGTAGGTTACCGACTCAGAAAACAGCTTAAGATCAATATATATCGACCCCAGCAGGAAATTGCCCCTGACGTTGTCAGGCTCGAAGCGAAGGCCTCGCACGATCGCCTGAGACGCCTGAGCAAGTTCAGAGCGATCATATAGTATTTTACCAAGGTTAAACCAGGCAGCAGAATCATCAGAGAAGGTTTCAAGATAACGCCGCAGGTTCTTTTCGTATTCTGCCATCGCCTCGGCTCGATAAAATGAATTAAGTATTACACGCCACTGTGCTTTGTCGGGTTCGGCTTTTTCGAGTGCAGTGGAAAAAAAAGCCGCGGCAGAATTGTAGTCGCCGGCTTTTACAAGTTCCATGCCTTCAGCAAAAGACAATACCGGCTCTGTTGGCCCACTTTCGACAGCAACAGCTCCGGCATCGGTCACTACTGGCGAACTTGTCTCGGGTGGAGTCGATATAACAGCAGCTGGCGGAACATCGTTCTGCACTGCAACAGCAGGTTCCGGTATTTTTACGAGGTCAACAGCCGCAACCAACGGCTCAGATACAATCTTTTTATCAGTTTGCCGGTCTGCCGGCATTTCTACAGCGACAGCAAAAAGAGTGTTCTGCTCTGCTCCGACCCTTTCGCCACGTTTTTCCAGCCAGATACCAACCAGAATGAAAATGGCGGCAAGCCCAAGATACAGTTTCCAGGATTGGCTGTGCATGCGCATGGCACCAAAGTCGGCCGAATAAACAACCTGTCCAGGCTCCAGATTATCATCTTCTTCATCATCAGCTTCATGGCTTTTGTCAGAAACCTTTGCCGCAACCGGCGACACTTCTACGACGTCGGCGTCTTCGTGCGCGCGCACAACCTTTTTTGCCGGCTCCGGCTCTGCAGCATGTTCTTCTGAATGGGTAAGGAGGCCGGCAGCCGAAGAAGCGCCAGTGATCAGGCCAGCTGCATTACTTTGCAGAACCGGAAGAAGAACCCGTTCGACTTCGACCCAGTCGCGAAAACTGCTGAAAAGCGACAGGTAATAAGCATCCTTGATGTTGTAAATCCACAGCAGAATAAACACAACCGAAAAGAAGTAACTGATGACAACCATCAGATGAGCGCCAAGCAGAGGAAAAACGGCATTATAAATGATTCCGCCGCTGTAGACGCTTAAAGCAGAAAAGATGCCGCCCAGATAAATTGCCATCAGCATTATTCCGCGATCGATATGGCCGGCATAGATCTGCCCGAGACCCATGACAAAAAAAGACATAAGGGCTGCCGCGCCCGGGTTACGGGTCGCGCCTTTCAGGTGCTGACGACGCAGTTCCTCAAACCACTGGTTATTTTCTTGTTCTTTCAAAAAACATCACTCCAGAACATCAATTAAACAGCCGCTCTTCACCAGGCAGAGCTTAACCTGCTTCTGCAGACAGTGCTCAACCAGATCAGTGCGCTCGTAATTCGCAATAATCATGCCTCTTAAATCTGCCGACTTGAACTGCCCGCTTGTCAGTTCACTGCCAAAAGAACCGGTATTGGCCCGCAGGTGTTCAAGCAGATCAAGAGCTTCATTAATCTGGGCCGGTTCAGGACTGTAAAGAATCTGAACTACCACCAGAACCCCTTTGCGGTCCTGGCAGAGCAGATCAATTCTTCTTCTGCGCTCATTGCTCAAAGTTACCGAGTAGTTTCTATGTATGACACGCAGGCCTTTTTCAAACATATTGATATGCGCAGCCACCCAGAGCTCAAACTCTTTTTTCGAATTAAAAAATGAATTCGAAGTAAACTGTTCGAACAGTGACTCAAGCATGTTTACCTGTTCCTTGAGGCGACGGTTCTCTTCCTGCATTGTTACAATACGTTCCCAGAGTTTTTTATTCTCCTCAAGAAGAACAATCAACCCCTTAACTTCACCCTCGTTGAATTCGCCAAGCGGTCGGGCAAGCAATCTGGTCACCAGAGAGCGCAGAGGCGTGGTTCCGTCGAGCTGGGCCTTATCTGCCGGATCATCACGTTTTATAAGAAGAACCGGGATTTCCTGGGCCTTCCATTTGATAAGCAGGTCGTCACCAGGTGAAAAAACTCTGAGTAGATCGCCTACCATCAGCTTGCGTTTTTCAAAATCCGGAGCCCGCCCCTTCATTCTTTTGCCGCCAACCTCTATCTCAAAGCCCTCTTTCAATGAAAAAAGCCGGTTGTAGAGTTCATCTTCGCGCGCAAACCATTTGAGGTAACGCCCACTGTGCTCCTGATGCGAAAGTCGTTTTCTGATGACCATTTTTTCCTGCGGGGCAAAAATCTGGCAATTAACAACGGACCCGCGCTCACGCACATTGCTTAGAACAATCTCTGAATCAACCGCAGCCAAAGTTATCGCCTCGCCGACAAACAGGCTGTGTTTTTCCCATTCTACAGAGAGATTGGCAATTTCCTGGTCTCCGAGTATCATGTTAAAAACAAGGCTGGCGGGGATTACCGCCTTGACGTCAGCGTCTTGAGAGGCTTCCCAGTGGATGGCGCCCCTCTCGATTTCACGAGCTGTCAGTTTTTTTCTGAATTCCGGCATTTCAGAAACTCCAGTTGATTATTCGATTTTTCAGCTCTTCAGCAGCCTGACCAAGCTTCTCAACCATAGCATCGGCGTATTCTTCGAGTTTCTGGGCCAGCACAACCGTCACCGGCACCATGGCAACTCCCTCAGGAACAACAAAGTCAAAATAACTGTCGGCAATCTCTTCGTTCATTTTATAATCAATTACCTGAAGACGCCCGCGCTCCTGCCCCTGACGGTCGTATTCAACCACCCATGCAGGCAGGTAGGTGCGGCTTGAAAAGGCCATTTCATAATGCCCGACATCAAAAACCGACTTGAAAACCGATTCCATTTTTGGATTGAACCTGAGGTGATAGAAGGTTTCTGAATCAGAAAGCTTTTCGACTTTCATCGTCTCAATACGAAAAAAGGTGAAAAGAGTCTTGCGGGTAAGGTTGGTAAACAGCTTTTTAGGGCTGAACCATGAATAATACGATCCGAAAAAACCAGCGGATTCAGAGAAGTGATAAAACACTTCATTGATTGCCACAACGTAGATCCAGAGGTTTTTACCATTGAACAAAACCTTGACCGAACCGTCGGTAAAGATTATGGCAAACTTGTCAGGGCTTTTTATCGAAAGGGTTACCGACTTGCTGGCTGCTGAATTTTGCAGAACGACGCTGGCAGAAATGGCGCTGATTTTATCGGCACACTTTTCCATGCTGTCAAAAAGTGCTTCAACTGAAAATGATGCAACCTGGTTATCGGCAGATGCCATAACCGGACCACCCTGAACCAGAAGCAATATCAACAGGCCAGCCAGAAAGACAGAAAGCCAATTACAACGCATCTGATGCTCCAGACCGGGGAATTTCAGCGACAGCCTTCTGCAGAGCTTTCTGCGCCGCATCAAGCAGTTTCTGCAGACGACGGTTACACTCAGCCTGCAGCTCCTGATCACCGGCAACCAACAATAAATGCCGGTTATATGCCCCAAGAAGACGACAAAATTTTTCCTGGTCTGAGTTGGCCCCGGAAAAATCCTGTAACAGCTCATCTTTTGCCAATCCGGGTTCAGAGCTTCCCTGAGGGGGAGTCCAGGCGTAGCTTGTCAGCAGAGATGAAAAAGGGACGTTTTCAGACCATGCCGGCGACTCGGCCAGGTGCTCAGAAACCAGTCTTGAAAGCTTTTTCAGGTTCAGGCTGACAACGGTTGCCGGCTTGTCCTGGAGGTTGCAGCCAGGCAATGACGAGTAGATAAACATGCGACCACATTCAACACCGCAGAAGAGAAGCCTCCAGGTTGCACCGGTTTCTGAACAACAGAACTTTCGGCGTGAATCGGCGGCAAACGAGAACACTGCCGATTCATTTTCGGGCAGAAGCTCTTTTTTGACAGCTGCCAGAACTCCAAAAACCTGTTCATCCGGCACCTTCTGCCCGACGCTTGAAACCCAGATCATGTCGAGGCCATGCGTAGCCGAATCATTCAAAAAAGCCGGGCGGTTTGCAACATTCTGCAGAACAAAACAGCTTTTTAAACCACTGCCGGTCATGGCGAGAAAAATATCTGGATGACACCACGGCTCGGCGATAGAAGCGGGAAAAGGCAGAATTTCAGGGATGCCTGACCCCTGAAAGACTTTGCGAAGGACTTCAATCAGCTGCAAAAGAAACAATATCCATCTCCGTATTTACAGTCGATTTTTCACCGACCGTCTGGTATTATACAGTATCTTAAGCTGGTAAACAAACTCAAATTACCAGATTTATCGCACAGGCAGACAAACATGATAACTTTAGAAGACTTCGATCAGAAAATCATCACCGGAAAGGCCCCGGCCATGCTCGTATTCACTGCGGCCTGGTGCCGGCCATGCGGCCTGCAGAAACCGGTAATCGAAAAGATTGCCGCCACTTTTTCGGCTTCGATGCGCATCGAAGTCATTGATGTCGATGAACAAAGTGACCTTGCCGACCGCTTACTGGTACGTACACTGCCCGCTACACTTTTATATGCCGACGGCGAGCTTGTAGAGCATCTTCACGGATACCAGGCCGAAGATTTTCTGACATCTTATGTAAACCATATTCTCAAAATGTGCCAGAAAAAGACCGACGAAACCGCAAAAGAATAAGGCCTATTCTGCAACCCTTATGCGCTCAATTTTCTGCGCTTTGCGGTCAATGCCAAGCTCGACAAACAGCCCCTCGACCTTGCCCGGAGCCTGCGCACAGAGAAACTTATCAGAAAAACCGTTGATAAAGCGCCCGGTCACAGTATTGCGGTCAACCCCGATTACCCCATCTACCGCCCCGGTCATGCCGATATCTGTTATCACTGCGGTACCACCATGCGGCAGAATGCGCTCATCAGAAGTCTGAACATGGGTGTGAGTCCCGTATGCGACCGCAGCCCGGCCATTTACATGCCAGAAAAAAGCCAGTTTCTCTGAAGTGGCCTCGGCATGAAAATCTATAACCAGAGGCACGTCTGCCGGGAGACCGCCATAAAGACTGTCAAATGCTGCAAACGGGCAGAATGCCGCATCCATAAATACCCGGCCGGCCAGATTCATTACGGCGAGATTGCCCACTCCAGGCTTGCAGAAAACCCTGCATCCAATTCCGTGGTCTGCAGCAACAATGTTCTGAGGCCGCAGCACATAATCACTTTTCAGCATTTCCGGCCAGTCTGAGCGTGAAAAAACATGATTACCGGTAGTAATGATATCAATACCACAGGACCTGAGAAAGTTTGCATGCTTTTGCGAAAGACCGTTACCGGCCGTGACATTTTCGCCGTTGGCAATTATCCAGTCAGGCCGATAACGCTCTATCAAACCAGGCAGCAGCCTTTGCAGACAGTCACGGCCGGTCTTGCCGTAGATATCACCGATCATCAGAATTTTCATAGCTTAAATATAGGCTGCCCCGGGGTCAGAATTCAACCCCGGGGCAGATATTATCTCACAAGCCTTTGATCAGTGAGCGACTTCAACGCTTCTGGTTTCGCGAATCAGAACAACTTTGACCTGACCCGGGTATTCCATGTCGCTCTCAATCTTCTTGACGATGTCGCGGCAAACTTTCGGTGCAGTGATATCATCAACTTCATCCGGACTGACCATAACTCTGATTTCACGTCCGGCCTGGATTGCATAGGCAGAAGAAACGCCCTTGAAACTCTTGGCGATGGTTTCAAGATCAACCAGGCGCTTGATATATGCTTCAAGCGATTCGCTGCGGGCCCCGCGCCGTGAAGCCGAGATGGCGTCTGCGGCGGCAATCAGAACGGCCTCCGGAGTTTCAAACGGCACATCTTCGTGGTGAGCGGCAATGGCGTTGACCACCTTGGGCGATTCCTGATATTTGCGGGCAAAATCAGCACCAAGCTTGGCATGATTCCCCTCATCGCTCTCGATTACCTTGCCGATGTCGTGCAGCAGACCAGCACGTCGAGCCAACTGAATGTCGGCGCCAATTTCGGCAGCAAGATTACTGGCCAGATTGGCCACTTCAATTGAATGCTGCAGAACGTTCTGGCCATAAGAAGTTCTGTAATTCAGGCGCCCAACGATCTCGACGAGCTCCTGGTGTATACTCTGAATACCAAGAGCCAGCATCGTCTGCTCGCCGGCCTCTTTGATTCTCAGGTGTACTTCTTTTTGTGCCTTTTCATACATTTCTTCGATTTTTGCCGGGTGAATTCGCCCGTCGAGAGTCAGGTTTTCAAGAGTGACCCTGGCAATCTCGCGCTTGATTGGATCGAATGATGAAAGAACTACCGCTTCCGGGGTGTCGTCGATGATCACGTCGACACCAGTCAGGTTTTCAAAAGCGCGAATATTGCGACCTTCGCGACCTATGATACGCCCCTTCATTTCTTCGCTGGGCAGTTCAACCACCGTTACGATTGGATCGATCGTATGATCGGTCGCACAACGTTGAATCGAGGTGGCAAGAATCTCGCGTGATTTCTTGTCGGCAGAGCTCTTAACCTTCTGTTCAGCTTCGTTAACCTTCAGAGCGACCTCATACTGCAGCTCGTCTTCGATCTTTTTCATGAGCTGCTCACGGGCCTGCTCGGGGGTCAGGCCGGCAACTCTCTCGAGCTCTTTTTTCTGCTGCTCGATGATCTCAAGACTGTCTTTTTTGAGCTTGTCAAGTTCGCTTTCTCTTTCGCGCAGAGAGTCAGCGCGCTTTTCAAGGTTCTCAGCCCTGGCATCGACCTTCTCGATGCGACTGGTAAGGTGCGTTTCGAGCTTTTCGAGTTCCTGCCGCCGCTTTTGCAGTTCGCGATCGGCGTTCTTCTTCTCGTTTAGTTCCTTTTCCTTTATTTCCTTGGCTTTTTTCTGAGCTTTCTGCAGCTCAGCCTGGGCAGAAGCGCGTGCTTCATCAAGAATTTCCTTTTCCTTCTGACGGGCTTCGGCAAGAATGCCTTCGCCATTCTTTCTTGTCAGATGATTGGTAATGAAATAACCGATGAGGGCACCCACACCTGCAAAGACCAGATATAACAGGTATTGCATGGTTCCTCCGTTGGAATCTGGGGATATTTTTTTGACAGTCTGTCAACGACCGTCAAGGACGATTTCTGCATGAAATTTAGAGCTTTTCCTGGTGAATTTTTACGCTGAATTCTTTCTTGAGTTCTTCAATGTAAACCTTGAAGGCTTCCTGCTGTTTTTGCGGCAGCAGGTGGCCTTTAATCTGCTCCTTCACCTCTTCGAGTTTGCGGTTACCGGCGGGCTGACGTTCATCAACCCTGATGATATGGTAACCGAACTGAGTTTTTACCGGACCAACGATTTTGCCGATTTCGGCAGTTTTGCATGCGGCATCGAATTCAGGTACCATCTGGCCTTCACCGAAGGAACCAAGATCGCCACCTTCTTTGCCTGACGGACAGGTTGATTTTTCACGGGCAAGATCAGAAAATTTGGCGGGTTCTTTTTCGAGAGTCGCCAGCAACTCTTTGGCTTCAGCCTCTTCCTTGACCAGAATGTGATGTGCTTTCATCTGGGCCGGAACAGCAAACTGGGCAAGATTTTTCTGGTAGAAGTCTTCGATATCCTTGTCTTCGATCTTTATAGCATCGAGTTTGTCGGAAAGAAGTTTGTGAATCATGGTGCGGCGCGCCACATCCTTGATTACGTCAGGGTATTTTTCTGAGAGGGCCGCGAAATTCTTTTCTGCACTTGCTGCTGCAAGATAACGGGCTGAGAATCTTTCGAGGAAGTCATTCAGACCTTCGCCGCCGAGAATCTGAGGGCGGATGAAAGCCGGAATCTGCTGCAGTTCTTCATCAAGTTCAGAGACCCTGACTTCTTTGCCGGCAATCTTGAAAAGAACCGCGTTCTTTTCTTCATCTGAAAGAGCTTCTTTGCGCAGAGTTTCGGCAGCCGCCTGATTAATTTCAAAACCCATTTCTTTTTTGAGCTTTTCAATTTCTTCTTTATAGGCAGTCTGCTGCTTCTGATTGGTCACATCACGGCGAATCTGGGCAGACACGGCATCAAAAGCCTTAACGCCGCCCTCTTTCTTTTCGCTGTATTTAACCAGGATGTGAAGATCTTCATCTATTTTGATCGGAGCAGAAACTTCGTCGGCCTTGAGAGCCTTGAGAGTGTTAACAATCTCGGGTTCGAGCTGAGCTTCACTGACGAAGCCCTTGTCGCCACCGTTATCTTTGGCATCATCTTTTGAATTGGCTTTTGCCAGTTCAACAAAAGACTTGCCGCCTTCAATTTCCTTCTTCAGTTCTGCAGCTTTGGTGGCTGTGTCTACTGATATCTGGAAAAGGTGATACTGTACCGGGTCAACGAAGCTGTCTTTGTTCTTTTCGTAATGCTCTTTAACTTCTTCTTCTTTAACTTCAACAGCTTTAACAGCCTGGTTCATGCTTTCGGCAGCCAGTCTGAAAGAAGCCATTTCCTTGAAGTTCTTTTCGTATTCTTCACCCTTATTAAGACCGAGCTGTTCGGCTTTTTTCTGAAGCACATTGACTTCAACCATCTGGTTCAGGAATTCCTGGCGGCCATCTGGAGTGGCAAATCTGGCAACAGTCTGGGGGTTAGAATTGTCGATTACAGTCTGCAGTTCTTTATCATAGTTACTGCGGGTAACCTTGTCGGTGCCGACTTCAGCCAGAACATCTTCGGGGCTGCCCTGAACCGCAGCCACAGGTGTTTCCTGGGCAAAGCAGGGGGCGACGAACGACGCCAGAACGAAGAGAAAAATTATCAAAGCGCCTGAGCGCTGATGTTTCAGATGCATAATGCCTCCGCTGTGATTTTAGTGCGGTAAAATTATAACATCCGCAACAGGCAAATTCAATTAAACTGTCGGGCAATTTTATCGAAAAAAAACCGCCGGTCAGATTCGACTGACCGGCGGCTTTTAATACGCCTTGAATGACTTTTACATCACTCTCACAAATACCAGTGCGTCAAGAAGCAGGGTGGCATTACCACCTGCACCGGCACTTATTGCTGTCAGATCTATGTCGATCCCTGACAGGCCAGCGTTAACCTGAATCTGTCCAAGCGCCAGCGAAGTTCGGCCTTTGTTTACAGAAGAGTATGCGCTGATATCCTTCTCAAGCAGGGCGCTGCTGAGAATACCATTTTCACGGATCGATACACGCCAGTTACCACTGGTGGTATGCGGAAAATAGTAGGCATAAACATTGTAGCGATAAGCACCACTGCTGGGGGCCGGCAATCGAAAATAGTCAGAAGAAAAGAGAGTTCCGGCGCCATATCTGTATTGATCGCCACTACCGGGCACACCTACGGTAGATGGAACCAGAAGCGCAACCCCGGCACCTGAATAATAGTCGATCTTCGGATACAGGTTGGAAGTGTAAGCAAGATAGATATGAGTCAGGTTGTCATTTGCCACATCGTCGAATTCCCAGTTCGGGTTTTCGCCTTCAAGAATAGCAACATTCATGCCGCCAGGATAAGCTTTGACATAGGGGCTGAGTTCGCTCTCTTTGCCAGATGAACTTACCGCAGAAACCTTGAAGAAGTAAGGCACACCAAATTCGAGTTTGAGGCCCTTTTTATCAGGATTCTGGTTATAAGAACTCGGATAGGCATTGATTACATAAGGTGAAGCTTCTGTCCACTGCGGCTGACCAGTCAGCATTTTAGTGTAGCCACCGTCGGCGACGGTTGAGAAATACACATTATAGCTGACCGCGTTGCGGCTTGAATCCCATGCGAGTTTGATGCCAGACTCGGTAGCGCTTGAAGACCAGCCCTTGACATTGGCAGGTACGGCTGGAATATCAGCATCTGAAGCCTGAGTGGTGATCGAGCTCAATTTACTGATGTTACCGTTGCGGTCGACGACTCTGACAGCAAACAGATTGTATGAAGTGCCGTTGATATCTTTGAAGCTCTGAGTCAGGTTGGCAGTGCCATTGTCTTCAACGATACCGATCAGCGAGAACAGACCATCATTTGAATTGGCTCGGAAAATCAGATAACTGTCGAGATCGAGGGTCGGGTTCTGGCCCTGGAAAATGTTCGAACCGTCTTCATTAACCGTCGGCTTGCTCCAGCTGATAACCGGGTCAACATCGTTGCTGACAGAAAGGTTATAGGGAGAAGTCGGAATTGTGTCATCGCCAGATTTGAGAGTAACCTGGACGGGATCAGAGTTTTCGCTCTCAGTATAGTTATCGTTGAACGAACGCACAATGTAAGTATACTGTTCGGCAGATGATTTGCTGATCGAAGTATCAACGAAACCCGGTGTATCCTGGGGCACTGAAGAAACCCAGGTAACGCCACCGGCACTGGTGCTGAGGCCGCGATATATGTTGTATCCCTTAATGTGGCTTGAAGTTACTTTGTCCCAGGCGACGTAAACTGCTTCGGTAGAAGCTCTTGCCTTGATATTTACAACTCTGGGGGGTCTTTCTTCAGTCGGCAGACCGGCGCGCACCTGAATTGCGTTGGTACGTGAAAGGTCTGATTCCTTACCCTGGGTATCGAAGGCAGAAATCTTGTAGAAATAGTATTGATCATTCACAAGACCATTCTGCTGATCGTTGTCGAGGTAAGAGGGGGCCGGCTGGGTGCCAATGGTGGCAATAAGGGTGAACGGGCCGCCTGAGCTGGCAGAACGGTAGACTTTATAGCCAACCAGATCTGCCTCGGTATTCGCTGACCAGTTGATAAGACAGGCTCTCTCACGACCGACCGCAGTGATATTCTGCGGAATATTCGGAGCTTCGTAGTCTGTCAGACCGGGGTCTTTCTTGGTTCCAGTAGTACAGCCGAACAGAGTGAAAATCATGAGCAGCAAGGCAACTGCCATGAAACTTCGCCCGGCTTTTCTGGGCACAACCTTTTTCCACATAAGGTTTATCTCCTTTTCAGAGTAACTTGACAATATTCATCTAAACCATCGTCAAAGGTGCAGAAACTTATTAGCTTTAAAAGAAAATTCATCTGCTACGCCTGACAATAAAAGAAAACATGCTGCCATTTCGCTGGCGTTGCCGCCTGAAAGAAAAAAAAGGCCTTTCGCTGCAGTAGGTGCAGTGATCAAAATCACTAATTCCGGCCTCTGAAACGCCTGCCTGCAGTAGCTGCCAGCGATTAAGGCCGCGCAGATCGAGATGCCATTTCCCCATCTTTTTAAAAAATCGCTGCCAGGCAGGATCGGCTTCGACAAATTGCTGATAAACCTCGTCGCCCATCTCAAGGCAGCACTGACCGATACATGGCCCGATCAGAGCCTTTAAACCCGCAGGCGCGACCTGAAACATTGCTGCAAACTGCTCAACCGCGCGGGCAACGATATTCATACAGGCACTGCGCCAGCCGGCATGAACCGCCGCAACCGCCTGGTCGCACCAGATAAGAACCGGCAGACAGTCTGCCGAAAAAACGCCGATTGGCCGATCAGTCAAGCCGGTAATCAGCCCATCAGTTTTTTCGGTCAAAAAAAACGGCGTATTCTCAGTAACCTGAAAAACCCGATCCTGATGTACCTGATTTCCGTATGTCGGCCAGTTCATGGCATTTGCGCTGACAGCCGGCAGGCTTTTCCAGATTTCTGCAACCTGCTCTGAAGACATGTTATAAAAGGACAGGTCTCCATCAGAGGCTTCTGAAAAGGCGGCAATTATCTTCTGATCTTCAAAAATTTTCATTGCATCAATATTCTGGCGACAGCGAAGCAATCATTTTCTCTGCCAGTTCGTCGACCGCATCGCGCCGGCTCGAAACTTCCTTCACCATTTTGAGGGTGCGAAGCGCATCGTCGGGGCGGCCTTTTCTTGCATAGAGCGAAGCAAGCACAACGTATGCTTCCTTGAGGGTTCGATCAAGGGCAATCGCCTTTTTGCTCTTTTCGTAAGCGTCCTGATAACGACCCTGATTGTAGCAGAGCAGAGCGATATCCTTGTAGGCTTCAGCATTTTCAGGATTCAGACTCAAAGCTTTGCTGAATTCAGCCTCAGCCAGTGAATACTGCCCTGATCTGAAGAAGTCCTTACCCATATCCATGTGCGTCTGAGCCTTCATTGTGCTCTTCTCTTCCATCTGCTTGCGGGCGCGCAGCAGCAGATTGCGGGCCTGTCTCGAAACCATTGTAGTTTCGGGGGCATTGTTAATGATGTAGTTCAGCTCGGCGGCAGCCTCAGAGACAAGACCGCGATCAAGATAAGATTTGCTGAGAGAATATTTTCTCTCGAGCTCGCGTTCCTGGTTAACCGAGATTTCACGCGGCGCAGCCGACATTCTTACCGAAGAGGCAGAGTATGAAGAGGCAACCGTATTTGTGTCACGCTGATTTCTTGCGGCAATATTTGCCCGGCTGAACGGATCAGCCTCTATTGATGTGGCTGCAGACATGGAAGGTGCTACCGGCATCGGTGCCATAGCGGTCGCGGAATCGAAAACCGCAACCGGCTGCTCAACAGCACTGACTGGTGTAAAGCTCGTATTTGTTTCTACCGGTGCCGCAGCGACATTGTAGGCTGAGCCAAGTGAGCCCGATTTACCCTTGCGATTCAAAAAATCCTGCAGTTTGGAACTACCCTGCATTTTTTTGACATTGCTGAAATAGAAACGCTTGGTCTCAGTTGTCAGACTTTTAACCTTCTTTTCCAGATGTTTCTTGATCGGGTCTGAATCTGGAGCCTTGGCCAGGGCCTGACGATAAACATGCAAAGCCTTGGCGTCGTCTTTCATTTTTTCATAGCAGTCTGCCAGAGGCACGTAAGCCTTCAGATAGTTCGGGTTGAGCTGAATCGCATTACGGAAATGACTGGCGGCCGCACTGATATTGTTGGCCGAAAACTCGACCAGCCCCAGGTTAAAATGTGATTTGAAAAAACCTGGCTCAAGACGGATGGCAGCATTGAAATGCGTGCTGGCCTCGCCATGCCGGCCGGCTTTATAAAGCGCCCAGCCAAGCGAATCATGAAAACTCGGGGAATTTGGCTGCAGTTCAACGGCTTTCTGACACAACATCACGGCCTTCGCCGGATCGGTTTCTGTCGTGGCAAGCAGATAGCCAAGATTATTGAGAGCCGACGGATAGTTCGGCTTAAGACTCAGGGCCCGTTCGTAGGCTCTGGCAGCGTTTCTTAGATCGCCGGTTTTTTCAAAGGCAAACCCGAGGTTATGAAAGGCCTCGGCAATATCCGGGCGCAGCTTCACCGCTCTCGTCAAGTCGGTTACCGCTTCGACGTAGTTTCTTTCCTGGAGTTTTCCGGTTCCACGGACATACAGCTTCATTCCTTCGTCCTGATAACCCGGCAGGGCATCAAAAGAAAGCGGAAAAGCAGGAACAGTCAGAAAAAGCGCCAGAAACCCGGTCAATACAAGCCTTTTCATGATTTGCCTCCTGTAATATGGCAACAATTTATAATTTTTCCCTATGTCTATCGGCAGACTGAAGACTTAACAGCAACTATTTTTTGTCTGACGAAAATTTGCATCCCTGATAAGTTGCGTGTATGTTGACGGCATTACATCTTCTGATGACAGGTGAGTTTATGACCAGTAAAAAAACCAGAATCGTTGCGACTCTTGGCCCGGCTTCAGCAGCTCAGGAAACCGTTGAACAACTGATAATGGCCGGTGTTAATGTTTTCCGGCTCAATTTTTCCCATGGCACCCACGAAAGCCATCTGACCGCCATCAGAACCATCAGATCCGCCTCCGAAAAGACCGGCAGATTTACCGCTATTCTTGGCGATCTCTGTGGGCCAAAAATCAGAATCGGCAAGTTTGCCAACGGCCCGATCGAACTCAATGCCGGTGATGCATTTTTTATCAGCGAAAACCCGGACGAACCAGGCAGCCAGCAAGGAATAGGCACTTCTTACCCATACCTCACCAAAGATCTGCGGCCCGGCAATTCGGTTCTGCTCGACGACGGCAACATTATGCTCGAAGTCACCAGTATCGCCGGCAACCGGGTTAATTGCCGGGTGCTCGATGGCGGGCCGCTCAAAGACAAAAAAGGCCTCAGTATGCCCGGGATTCCGCTCAGCATAGAAACCATCACCGATAAAGACCGGGCTGATCTTAAATTCATGATTGAACAGCAGCTCGACTTCGTGGCTCTGAGCTTTGTCAGAAAAGCCAAAGATCTGATCGATCTGCAAAAACTCATCGGTGACGCCCAGATCCGCATTATTGCCAAGATCGAAAAGCCGGAAGCTCTTGACGAAATCGACCAGATTCTTGACAATTGCGAAGGAGTAATGATCGCCCGCGGTGATCTCGGCGTCGAAATGCCGATTCAACAGGTTCCTGCCGTGCAGAAGCAACTGCTGCTCAAATGTGGCCGCCGTGGCAAGACTGTCATAACTGCAACTCAAATGCTCGAATCGATGATCGAAAACCAGCGTCCCACCCGCGCTGAAACCACCGACGTCTTCAACGCCATCGTCGAAGGCTCCGATGCGGTAATGCTCTCTGGCGAAACCGCCGCCGGCAAATTTCCGGTCGATGCCGTTAAAATGATGGCAGCCATCGCCACAGAAGCTGAAAAAATCAGCTCTGACAATTATGAACGTATCAACAACCTGCTGCCCGAAGTTGGTAATGCCATAGAAGAGGTCATGGCACACGCAGCCTGCGAAGCTGCAATGAACGTTGAAGCACGTGCCATCGTTCCATTCACCCACAGCGGTAACACCGCCCTGCACATTTCAAAGTACCATCCACCAACCCCGGTATTTGCACTTACCCCAAGAGAAGCCACCTGCCGCCGCCTCTCTCTGAGCTGGGGTGTAACTCCAATTCTGGTCAAAGACATACGCAATACAGATGAAATGATTGCAATGGCCGAAAAAACCCTGAAAGAGCTTGGTATAGCAAAGTCTGGTGATGTCATCGTCATTGTCGCCGGGGTTCCGCTTGGCGTCAAAGGCAACACCAACCTGATGAAGCTGCACCGGATCGGCTGAATTAAACTGCCTCGACAAGCAGAGACAAACCAGCAGTCTGACCGTCCTATAAAAGCAAAGAGGCCGTATCATCAATCGTGATACGGCCTCTTCCAGTTACGGTTTGTGATCAGATAAGCCCTGCTCAGCCCTCGTCGACAAAATAGTAACCGCATTTATCTCTGGTGTGCGGAAACATGTCTTCTTCGTTGAACGGATAAATCTTGCAGACATCCGGCTTGGTTTCGTGAATACGGCAGAGAAACATGCCATCTTTTTCATAAAGAAACGGGCAGGGAAAAGAAGACTTGCAGCAGGCGCCGCAGCCAAGACAATCACCACGCCGGCGCCGTAACCCGTCTTCGACTACCTGCTTCTTTAAAAGCATCAGATAGCGGCGCTTAACCTGCATCTTAAATGATGTTACAACTTTTTTATAAACTTTTTGCATCGGTTCTCCCACAAGCAAAACAGGGTACCTGATTATAAGCCTCGTCTGGCTTGCGGTCAACTTTTAGGGAAAATGTGATCACAGCTTGAAGAACCCGCGGATCCTGCGAAGCAACGCCGCCCTGGCAGCACTTTCCTCTGCCGGCTTCTGAGCGGCAGCCCTGGTTTCATGATGATCGGCCGCGAGCTGAGTGTTTCTGCTGCTGCGTTCGGCAAGAGTTTTGCTGAGAGTTTCTGCCAGTTGCGAATCTTCACTCAACAGCCGACCCATAGTATCGCGGTTGAGCTTGAGAAGCCTTGTTTCGTGCTTGGCAACTACAGAAGCAGAGCGCTTCTCACCTGTCAGCAGCGACATTTCACCAAAGAATTCGCCTTCACCAAGCTCGGCAACTGCTTTTTGCCCGGCACTCGCAACAAACACCTGTACCCGACCACGATCGACTATATAAAAGTCGGTATCAAAGGCGCCTTCAGTGACAATATGTTCTCCGGTTTCATACCAGCACTCTTCAAGGCGCTCGGCAACGAACCTGCGTAATTTGCCATCGAGAGCAGCCAGAAAGTCGATGCCGCCGATAAGGTTCAGCCGGTGCTCGATCGTTTTGTCGTGATCGTCTTTTTCGTGATGCAGATAAACATCACGAATCGGAAACGGAATCGAAATTCCTTCGCGTTTGAGCTGATACCACACCCTCGAAGCCAGACGAGTTGCTGCCAGACCAGGGCTCGCATCATTTGAAAGCCTGAAGGTAATTTTATAATTGATCGCTGAGTCGGCAAATTCAATCAGCGAAACCGACGGGGCGGGCCGCTGGTAAATCTCTTCAACCTGACTGGTCGCAGCAAGGAGAACTCTCCGCAATCTTTCCGGCGAAACATCATAAGGCAGACCGATGGAAATATCGTGGAACATCGAGCCATCGGCCGCCGAAAAGTTAACGATCTCGTTTTTTGAAATCTGGTTATTCGGAATTACTACCAGGCCGGTATTAGACTGCCGCAGAGTCGTGGCACGCCAGTTGGATTCCTCAACCCGGCCAAAGAAGCCGTTGATTTTGATCCAGTCGCCAATTTTAAATGGCGGTGAAATATGCACCGAAAGACCGGCAAACAGGTTACCAAGTACGTCCTGCAATGCCAGACCGAGAACCATGGTAAAAACTGCCGAGGTTGTCAGCAGCGGTGTAATATCGATCTTGTAGGTGTTCGAAAGAAACGAGAGAATGAGAATCAGGTAGACAATACCCTTGATCAGTTGCCGAAAGATTCCAGGAAATTCCTGCCCGGCTTTGCGGCGTGAATAACTTCTCAGCGCCCCGAAAAACAAAATTTCGCCGGCAAGAAGAGCTAAAGAAGCATTCAACAGCAACTGTGCCAGAGCGAAAACCTCCGGCCTGAAAAAGTCAAAATCCCTGAAACGGCAATAGACATAAAAAGGCAGGGCCGCGACCAGAAGGTAGCCGGGCAAAGAAATTGCTCCCCAGAAAGTCCCTTCGTTTGAACCAGACCTTCTTGCCATAAAGCCGATCAAAGCACGCCAGAGCATAATCATGACTATCCACATGCAGACGAGAATAGCTTCGCCAAGCACATGGGGTAACATTTCCCAGAACCAGCCCAAAGTTAATACCTCACAAAAAAGATGACACGCCATCGCATCTATCGACCCTATTGTAACAACCATTAACAGATGTTGCTGAAAGCTTGACTTTTTTCACTCGGAACCGTTAATGATAAAGGCATAACTACAGGAACAGATTATGCAGGAAATTTTTAAAAAACTTGAATTCAGAGCATTTTCATATGAAGAAGACCCCGAATCGGTCGCCGACATGCATTGTTGCGCCGAAACTCTCGAAGGGTCATGGTTCGATCGCAGCGACACATGCAAAATGCACTCTAAAATCGTTGTCAGAAGCCCTGGCTCTTCGTGGGTCCTTGCCTATGGCGGAGTTATTTTTGCCCATGCTGACATGATCAAACTGCCAACCGGCGAAGCGTCTGTCATTGCCTGGCGGATTCATGAGAACTACCGTTATCCACAGGTGGTCAGACTACTGCATGAGGGCCTGGCACGCGAAGCCAGAAAACGCGAATGCTCCGGCATGATTCTTTTTGCTGACCGATCCCAGATCGATGAAGAACTCTCAATGCTCGGCATGCAGCCAGATCGCCGTTACCACTATGTTGATGTTTCAGCCGCTGAGCACGGCAAAGTTCTGCGAAATGAACGTGTCGTGCTTCACCCCGACGATATTGCCGGGCTGAATCTGTTTCCATTTCTCGGCATTCCGCTGCCGCCATCATATTTTCTGCACCGCGCTTATCTGGGCGCTGATTATGCTGTATTCAGACATGTAAAACCGGCAACCCACGAGATTTTTCACAAAGGCAACACCTTTCTTGCCTGCCATGATGGTCGCGAGTGGTGCATTTTTAAAAAGGGCGACTTCAAACCCGACAAAGATGTTATCTCTTCGGTCCTGAAAACCGCTGCCTCACTCCAGCCTGGTCGTATTCTACTGAGCGAAAAGGCGTGTGAAGCAGCCGAGCTGATTCCAATAAACGATGGAGTGTATCATGACTATTTCTCTGCGCTCTAAAACAAGGCATTTCTGCATGTTCATGCTTCTCGCCGTGTTCTTCTGCCTTTTTGCCACCGGCAGCGCCTTTGCTCAGCGTAATGTCTGCTATGAATGCAAGACAATCAATGCCGCCGATGCCGCCAGCTGCAAAAACTGCAACCTGGCACTCAATCTCTGCCTCGACTGCAATACCGAAAATCCTGCCGACAAAGATTTCTGCAGCAAATGCAATGCATCACTCGCCGAAATGCGCATTCTTGGCCGTATAGACCCCAAGACCCGTGAAGAACTCAAGCTTGGCCAGTCTGAGCGCGCCAAAATCGAAAAAGAACTGATGAAAATCGGTTACCTTCTTGAAAAAAAACCTGAAGACGAAGAAAAGCTTATCTTCAAAAAAGCCATGCTGCTGCATCGCATGAACTTCTTCTCACGTGAAGCCGAAACCTGGCGCGAATTTCTTAAAAAATTCCCCGAAACAAAGAAAAAATCAACCGCCAACGCTTACCTCGCCATTGCCCTGAGAAAATGGGGCTACCTGCTTTACAGCCAGAAAAACAAAGACGAAGCCGCCCAGCTGTTTGTCGAAGCAACCGAAGCCAATACCATGGACGCCGAAGCCTGGAGCTGGCTCGGTCGCGTCAAAATGGAAGCCGGCAAGAATGACGAAGCAAAAGCCGCTTATCTCAAGTCACTCGAAGCCAACCCGGGCGACAAGGTTGCCATCAATTTTCTCAAAAAACTGAAAGCAACAATTCCCGCAGAACTGCTTACTCCCAGAGCTGATGACAAAAAATGAAAATCTCAAAGAACTGACCGGCGACTTTCTCGCACAATTTTCGCCGGCAGTTCTTAAACAGGTCGACGCGCTGTTTGAGCAACTCAAATCTGACAGCACCAGCAAGCTTGCGGTGAATTTCGGGCTGGCGATGCCACCCGAAATGCGCCGCAGGATACTTGCCGATCTCGGCCTCGAAGACGATGCGGCCCCACAGATCGCTGACCGGCACCTTCCTTACCTCATGGTAATGAAACAGCTCGTCGAAAAGTTCGGCGACCAGGCCGACAGCGTTGCCAGAGAAGAAGTTGCTACCTTTGTCTGGCAGGAAGGCCGACGTCTGCGGCTGTTCGAAAACGAGATTCAGCAACTCGTCGACTTTCTGCCGGCCTGGTTCAGCAACATTGCCCGCAAACGTGTTATCGAGCTTTCGCCGGCAAAAGTGTGCAGTGTCGAAACCGACCCTGCCAAAGAAACCGCTGGCGGTGCTGCAGAAATTTCGTTCAACGGCATCATCGGAAAATCCGAAACCATGCGCTCGATGTTCGCCTGCCTGAAGCGCATAAGTGGCAGCAGCCTTTCGGTGCTGATTCAGGGCGAAAGCGGTACCGGCAAAGAGCTGGTTGCCCACGCCATCCACTCTCTTTCTGACCGTGCCGGCCAGAGCTTTATACCCGTTAACTGCGGCGCTTTGCCCGACTCGATAATCGAAAGCGAACTTTTCGGTTACGAAAAAGGCGCCTTTACCGGTGCCGCCGCCCAGAAAAAGGGCTATTTCGAAATCGCCCACCAGGGAACCATCTTTCTCGACGAAATCACCGAAACCTCTCTCAATACGCAGGTTAAGCTGCTACGGGTATTACAGGAAAAACAGTTTTACCGGGTTGGCGGCACAAAGCCGGTTGCCGTCGATTGCCGCATCATTGCCGCCACGAATCGTGATATGCTCGAAATGGTTAAAGGCGGTTCTTTCAGACATGATCTGTATTACCGCATCAACGAAATGACCATTTCGCTGCCACCGCTGCGGGAACGCAAAGATGATCTCTGCCTGCTGGTCGATCACTTTCTCAAAAGCTTTGCCACTCAGAACAAACGCCAGGCGCCAACGCTTGCCCCGGCCGCCTGGCAGATTCTCAAAGATTACAACTGGCCCGGCAACATCAGAGAACTTGAAAATGCGCTGAAACGGGCTGTGGTCCTTGCAGACGGAGTGATAATGCCAGAGCATTTCCCGGCCGCCATTCTCGAAAACACAAGACAGCAGAGCTCCAGGCACGCAGCGACTCCAGAAACCGGCACCCTTGATGAAATGCTTGCCCGGGCCGAACGTGAGATTCTCGACACCCAGCTGGCGAAATACGGCTACAATGTTTCAAAAACCGCTGACGCCCTGCAGGTTTCAAGACGCACTCTGCAGCGCAAAATCAAGCAACTCGGCCTTGAAAAGAAAACCGCCTAGTGGTCTGTTAACATTGAACGCGCAAAATCAGTTACCTCTACGTCATCCCTGCGAAGGCAGGTATGACGCGTAAATCTTTGATTTTACACGTTCAACGCCGACAGATTAAAACTTCGCTTCGACGAGGGTGGCCACCCCGTAAACGATATTGGCTATCGCTTTCATATTGCTGCCGGTGAACTCGAAAACCGCATCACCGGTCTTTTTAATGCCTGGGATCCACTCAAGGCGCGGGGCAAGACTGACGTCACGCAACCTGATAGTGAGCTGAGTCGGCCCGGAAATCTGCGAAGGTTCTATTGCCGCAACGTTCTTCAGCGCCCGCTTTGTTTCATCGCGCAGCTGTTCACAGATTTTGTCGGGGTGAACGCACAGTGCACCGTCAGTGCCAATAGAATATTTGGTAATTACCGTATGCGTCGATGGCATGTTGGTACCGGCCTGCTCGATCGCCTTTGAATCACCGCTGATCAGGATTGTCGGCACCTTCATCTCGCCAGCCACCAGGGCCAGAATGTCGAATTCCCCGACCGGCTGACCGAAAATTTCGAAAGCAACCTTGCTTGAGTAGGTATGCGGCAGCACTCCACCGTAAGTGCCGGTGCGGGCATGAATGCCGAGCAGCACCAGACCGGTGAAGGTTGAATCGAGAAGGTCGAAGCCAGAAGTCGGCCTGAAACCACCCCTGATCACAAGAACTTCGCGTGGCAGCTGGTCTGTGATTAAAGTCAGACCATTGCCATGAAAGTCATTAACGTAAACTTCTTCGGCACCAGCACTTAGAGCGGCCTCACAGACAGATCTTATCTCACGGGTATACTGCAGCCGGGCTGCTTCAAAATACGCCGAGGACCCACCGGTCTGAACGTCGGCAACGACGCCGGCAATGCCTTCCATGTCTGCTACGATATAAAGTTTCATAAACCTGCCCCCGAAAAATTTCGCATTCAACGAAGCTGTCTATTATAATATGCTCTATCATGGCAAAAAAAGGCAATCAGTATTTTAAACTCCACAGTCCATTCCAACTTCGCGGTGACCAGCCCGAGGCAGTCAAAAAACTGACCCGCTGGGTCGAACAGGGCAACGAGCGCGTCACCCTGCTTGGCGTAACCGGCTCGGGCAAAACCTTTACCATGGCCAACATTATCGAGCGCGTGCAGCGGCCGATTCTGCTGATCACCCATAACAAAACTCTCGCGGCCCAGCTCTACAGCGAGTTTAAAGAATTTTTTCCGGAAAATGCCGTCGAATATTTTGTCAGCTATTACGATTACTACCAGCCCGAAGCCTACATTCCGTCAACCGACAGCTACATCGAAAAAGACTCGGCAATCAACGAACAGATAGACCGCTTTCGCCATTCTGCCACTACCTCATTGTTTTCGCGCCGCGACGTTCTTGTCGTCGCCTCAGTCAGCTGCATTTTCGGCCTCGGTTCACCGACCGACTATTCTGAAATGCGCATTTCACTGAAGGTCAACCAGGAAATCAGCCGTCAGAAACTCGTCAGAGACCTCATCGACATTCAGTATTCCCGCAACGACATGGACTTTCACCGCTCCCGCTTTCGCGCCCGCGGCGAAACCATCGATATTTTCCCCGCGTCAAGCGAACTGGCCATTCGCGTTAAATTTTTCGGTGACGAGATCGACAAAATCGAGCAGTTCGACCCGCTGACCGGCGAAGTTACCCAGAAACTCGAAGTCGTCGATATTTTTCCCGCCCAGCACTTCGTTACCACCACCGAAAAGATGGAAAGGGCTCTCGAAAATATCGAAGCCGAAATGAAAGAACAGGTGAAATTCTTTGAGGCCAGCAAAAAAATGATCGAAGCACAGCGCATTTATGAACGAACACGCTACGACATGGAAATGCTGCGCGAAACCGGCTTCTGCAAGGGCATCGAAAATTATTCCCGGCATTTTTCCGGCCGCAATCCTGGTGAACCGCCAGACACCCTTGTCGATTACCTGCCGAAAGACTGCCTGATAATTCTCGATGAATCGCACATGACCGTGCCGCAGCTCAAGGGCATGTATCGTGGCGACCGCAGCCGCAAGCAGACCCTGGTCGATTTCGGCTTCAGACTGCCGTCAGCACTCGACAACCGCTGTCTTACCTTTGAAGAATTTCTTGGCCGCAAACGCCCACTGCTGTTCGTTTCGGCCACACCCGGCCCATACGAACTCGAAACCTCTGAAGACCGGGTCGCCGAACAGCTTATACGCCCGACCGGCCTGCTCGACCCGAAAATCAGCGTCATAAAAAGCGAGGGGCAGATCGACTACCTGATCAGTCAGATCGATACCCGCATCAAACGCAACGAACGCGTGCTGGTCACCACCCTGACCAAAAAAATGGCCCAGGAACTGTCGGGTTACCTTTCCGACATGAATATTCCCACCAGCTACCTTCATGATGAAATCGACACGCTCGAACGCATCGAAATTCTGCGCGACCTGCGCGCCGGCGAAATAAAGGTTCTTGTCGGCATCAACCTGCTGCGCGAAGGTCTCGACCTGCCTGAAGTTTCGCTGGTTGCGATTCTCGACGCTGACAAAGAAGGATTTCTGCGTTCAGCATGGGCATTGATGCAGATCTGCGGTCGCGCCGCCCGTAATGCCAACGGCGAAGTCATTCTTTTTGCCGATCGTGTCAGCCCGGCAATGAAATACTGCATCGACGAAACCGCCCGCCGCCGCGCCATCCAGGAAAAATACAACCAGGACAACGGCATTCAACCGCAGACCATCATCAAGTCGCTGCCGGCACTGTTTGCTCCCGGCGACAGCCCCGACCGCAGAGAGCCCAAAGATATCGATGCCGTCAAACTTGAAGAACTGCTCAACAATCTGAAAACCGAAATGAACGCCGCCGCCGGCCGCATGGAATTCGAAAAAGCCGCAATGATTCGCGACGAGATCATCGCTCTGCAGGAAGAGCACCTCGAACTGGGCGTTCTCGGCCAGCTTGGCAAGGCTCTTAAATCAGGCAAAGAAAAGGGCGCCGCCCGCCGCCGCAAAACCCGCACTCTGATGGCCCCCGGCCAGCACGGCCGCAAACCCCGCATCTAGTCCTCTGTCACACTTGAATAAACAGTATGATGTATTTTTTACGTCATACCCGCGAAAGCGGGTATCCAGAAAGTTAGGACTAGATTCGCGCCTGCGCGGGAATCCAGCTTTAAAGAGCTTAGATCCCTGCCCCCCGCCTTCGCGAGTGCAGGCTTCGCAGGGATGACACACAAACTGACGCCCCTTGCATTCAAATGTGTAAAAAAAATTTGAACATTTTGGCCTTGCCAAGGTGGGGCTATTTTGTTATGTTTTAAGTATAAGAGGTTCCGAAAGTTATTTGACAAGTTTCCCTGCGTTGTGCGTGATGGTGCAGGTCAAATTGAGCCGACACCTGTATCTGAAAGGGAATCTGTCTCTGCTTATCTCTGAGACCAGCTTACGAGTGGATATTACGCCGCTACGAAGCCCTCGATGATTAAGCAGGCGGACAACCGTGCTGTTTCAGTGGGTTCAATTTCTCCTTTACACGGCAATTGCGGGGT
>Ga0116142_10001016_pt1 | contig 35418 bp, 47 predicted proteins | sample AD_UKC033_MetaG_FD_89785 | JGI IMG/M metagenome (GOLD analysis project Ga0116142, IMG submission 89785) | Active sludge microbial communities of municipal wastewater-treating anaerobic digesters from USA - AD_UKC033_MetaG | ecosystem: Engineered > Bioreactor > Anaerobic > Digestate | place: USA... | reverse complement strand
GGCGTACCATGCGGTACAACCTCGCCGGAATCATCTGCAAGTGGTAGCCGTAGCAGGCATTTACCAGGGTTCGAAAGTTTCGTTCCGTCCCATTCCAGACCATCCGGGTAGATCGCCTGGGCGAAAGGGGGGCGGCGGCTAGCCGGCAGGACTTCCCAGGTCTCTGCCGGGCGGATCAGGAGCTCGCGCCCGGCCCGCAGCACGTCGATGAGCGACAGCTCCTCTGCTCCCTCCATGCTCGCGATCTCGGCTTCGGCGCGCTGGCGTTCGGCGGCCAGTCGCGTGCTCTGGCGCCGGTAGTCGTCCGGGTCGAGGACCCCATCGGTGAGCAGGTCGAGCAGGCGTTGGCGTGCGGCGCCGAGGCGCTCCAGTTGGTGCCGCGCTCGAGCAGCGGTCGCGGCACGTTCGCTGGCTCCCGCCTCGAACCGCGCGGAGATCGTCTCCTCGAGCAACGTCACGAGCTCGGGCGGGCAGGCTTCGCGTGCGAGCAGGGCGCGGAAGGCGCCATGAAGGCGGTCGGCCGAGCCGCTCGCGTGTCCGCCGTGCGGACAACGGTAGTAGCCGCGGCTCTTCGCGCGATCGCCGGTGAGGGGGCGGCCGCAGAAGCAGCGGACGATCCCTTTGAGGGGGTGAAGCTCGGTCCCGCTCCGGCGGGATCCGGCGTCTCAACGCGCAGCGTCTCTCGAGCTGCGCCCGCCGCACCGGGTTTCCTGGTCATGCGGCGCGACGCCTCCGTCGCGCCCAGCGCGCTTCGATGTGTCGTCGTGCCTGCCCCGGGTCCGCGTCCGCGAAGTCGCAGAGCAGGGCGAAGTCCTCGCTCGCGAAGTAGGCGCGCCAGTAGCGCATGCCAACCTGGTCGGCCCCTCGCTGCATCCGCTCTTTGGCTGGAGGCGGCCTCCAGTTCGCCGGGAAGCGGACCGGCCAGAGCTCAGCGGCATCCTGCAGCGTGATGGCAAGCACCGCGCGCCAAAGCCTCTTGGCGTCAAGCTCCCGGCGCCGGAAGTCCTCGGAGAGCAGCGCTTCCATCCCGCTCTCGTCGAGCTCGTGTGCCGGAGTCACCATCCCGGCCATACGTCCTCCCAGGTCTTGCTGGTGGGGTAGAGAGGCTGCGCCATGCGGCCGGAGTGGCGGTCCCGCCGTGGCTTCCCGGGCGCAACGAGGCCCGAGCTGACAAGCAGGCTCGCGCGCCGGCCGATGATGTACCGGTCGATGCCGTGGGCGTGCGCGAGCTCGAGGCCGGTGAGCCCCGGGGTCCGGCAGATGGCTTCCCAGACCTTGCGAGCCTGCGAGACCTCGGCGCCGGCGACGCGCACCTCGACCGCAGCCAGGTGGGACGTCACCGGATCGAGCCGCGCTGCGAGGGGACGATTCGGCCGCGGCGCCGCTTTGGTCAGCAGGGACAGCTGCTCGCTCACGACGCACCGCCCCAGCGAGACAGGTCGCCGGTCTCGAAACCATCGGCGAAGATCGAGGCGGTCTCCGGACAGAACGCCCCGGCATCGAGGGCATGAAACGGCATCCCGGCCCACTCGGGAGGGAGCATTTGCCCGGGCCTCGGGATGGCAGCTCCCTGGTTATGGACGCGCCCGTCTCCGCACTGTTGCCAGACAGCGAGGAGGGCCGGGCCGGGAGCGTAGCCGTCCCACGGGATCTCGAACGCGATCTCGAGTGTCTGCCCCGCGCCGAACCAGACCGTCACCGGGACTCGCCAGGGAACCCAGCCATGTTCCGGATGTTCGTCGATGCGGTAGTAGAGGCCGGCCTCGACTGCGGACGTCTCCGTTGCCCGGAGTGACACGCGGAGGATGTCGAGCCGGAATGGGGTCCAGTCCGGGGGGGCGATCGCCGGCGGGGGTGGCTCTGGCGAGATCTCCCAGGCGTAGCCGACCGGATGGATTGGGGCGGCGAGGACCGCGGCGAGGAGGAGGGCGGTCACGGCGCCGCTCTCCCGCGCACGGCCTCTTGCGTGGGCGCCTTCACAGCTCGCCGTTCTCCTCGTTCTCCTCGGCGATCTCCTTGGGGAGGACCGGATCGACGCCGTCGAGTTGCGGATCCTGCTCGCAGGGGCCGGATACCTGCGGGGTGAAGAGATCCGCGGCCTCGGCAAGGCGGTCGAGCAGCGCGAGTCGAACGCGGACGGTGGCGAGTGCCGGGTCGATGCCGCGCTCCACGTTCTGGCGAGCGAAGACGAGGTTCTCTGCGCACTCGGCCAGGATCTCGGCAGCGGCGGCGCGCAGGGCCTGAAGTGGGGAGAGGTGCAGGTCGGTCATGCGGTCGTCCTCCATGGGGCGGTCATTACGGTCACGGTCACGCCGCAGGGCGTGTCGCCGCCCTCGGCGTAGCACTTGGTTGCGCGGATCTCGACGACCTGCGAGACGTCGTGCCAACAGATCCCGGTCAGGGCATTGAGCACAGCGCTGGTGAGCTTGGCGATGCTGGGGCCATCCCCCGGCCACGCGGGGGCGGTGAAGCGCAGCCCCCGACTCACAAAGTGGTTGCCTGGCCTGGGAAGTCGGAAGACGATGACGATCGCTAACGGGCCTTCGAGCGGGTCTGCCCCGGCCTCGAGCGCTGCGGCGGCGACCCTCGCCGTCCAGACCATGGATCGCTCGTACCTGCCACCCTGTGAGGGCGAGCCTTTCGTGGCCGGCATGCCGATCGCGGTGAAGTGCAGGTTCAAGCTGCTCTCCTGGCCCGGAGGAGCCGCTCGGTGTTCGCCTCGCGATCGTCGTCCGACAGGGCGCGATCCCAGAGCCGCTGGTCGAAGGTGCCGTTCGCGATCGGGTCGTTCTCGTCGCGGCCGTGCCAGAGACGACGCAGCCAGAGTGGCAGTGGCGTGCGGCAGAGATCGACGGTCAGGACGGTCTGGTTCATGGCGTGCCCCCTTGCCTTCAGCCTCAGGCGCGAAGCCGCCCCGCGCGGTGGTGGTCGGCCCAGGACGCGGCCTGGCGGTCCGCCTGCCGGCGTGCCGCGGCAGCCAGGTAGACGGGGCAAGGTTCCACGGCAATGGGGACTCCGACGGAGTTGGCGAGCTCCGGGATGCGCGCAGCGTCCTCCGCGGTTACTTTGCGCAGATGCCAGCCGCAGATGCCGTACCACCCCTCGGGCAGGTAGCAGGAGCAGGCGGTGGGTTCGTGGTCAGGCGACATAGGCATGTGCCTCCTCGGTCTCGGTGGTGTCGGCCAGAGCCGGTGGCGGCGGCGCGACGACCGCGCCCGGTCCCAGGCTCTTGGCTTCGAAGTACAGCTCGGCGAACCTGTCGACGGGGCTCTGCTTCCCCCGTTGTCGGCACCAGGGGCGCCAGTGCTCCAGGTAGCGCTTCCCGCCGCTGCGGGCGTCGTTGTCCCGGGCGTTGCCGGTGCACCAGGGGTCGAGGAAGATTCCGATCCCTGCGGCCCGCGCCTTCGACTCCTCGACCCAGCGCGGGCGGAGCTCCTTGCCGAGCAGGTGCCCGTCGTACTCGCGGATCGCGGCACGGATCGCCTTGCGGATCTCGTCGGTCAGCGTCGGTTCGCGGATGGGGACCCGGCCGTTGGTGTCGAGGTAGAACCCGCGCCACTGCGCCAGGTGGGCGCGCCAGGTCTCCTCGACCCGCCACTCGAGCTCGGTGAGGGGGCGGTCCGGCGGCTGGGTGGGGGGCGGCACCTCGTCGGGGTCTTCCGTGCCCGAGACCCCAAAACCTCGATCGCGGTCGGGTTGGGCCGCGGCCAAACCCGACAGATCTTGGTCTTTCTCCTCTCCTCTCCCTTCCCTGTCCCTTTCCCCTTCCCTTTCCCCCTCCCCTTCCAGCCGCGAACCGCGGCGATTCGCGGCGACTCGCGGCGACTCGCGGCGAACCGCCGCGGCTCGCGGCGAGGTTTGGGGAACTGCCTCCGGATCGTCCGGGCCGGGCAGGGAGCGCGCCCTCGAGGCGTTGTCGATTCGCTGGTGCTTGGCCCAGTTGGCAAGCTGGGCGAGCGCCTCCCCGCGAACCTGGTAGAGGCCGATCATCGACGCCGCCTCGAGCTCCCGGAGCCACTTGGTGATGTCCTGTGGTGTCGCCCGGTCAAGCGGCAGGACCGTCGCCTTCAGCAGCGCGGGATGGGCGCGGATGCGCCCGGCGTCGTCCGCCGTCGAGATCGCCCCGATGAAGAGCAGTTTGGCGCCGGTGGACAGCAGCGCGAACTTCTCGTCGGTCCAGATGTCCGGTTTGAGCGTGCGGATTCGAGCCAAGTCAGCACTCCGGCCCCGTGCGCGCGAGCTCGATCTCGCTGCGCGTCGCGTTGATGAGTGTCTGCAGCGCGGTGAGCTGCGCGCGCTGCGAGCGGACGCTCTCCAGAGCCGCGGAACGCAGCCCGTCGGCGAGATGCGCGTGGAAGCGCTCGGCCTCGCACTTCGAGTCGACGATCGCCTGGCGCTCGGCCACCGGCCCCTCAGCCGCCAGGTAGGCCAGCGCCTTGGCCTTCCGGTAGGCGTTCTCCGCCTGGGCGTACTCGTAAGAGCACCGGCGCAGCTCGTCATGCGCAGCGTCGAGCTGTCGCGACCGCTCGAGGAGCTGCGCGGCGAGTTGTCCTGCGGCGGCCGTGGCCAGATTCGGCGGTTCGCTCATCAGAACGGGACTTCGACGCCGTCGGGTGGCGTCCAGCCCTCCGGCGGGTTGATGTAGACGTTCTGCCGGCTGACCCCGTCTCGCCCCACCCGGGTCCGGAGGTCCACCGTCGTGGTCGCGCCGGTCACGGAGGCGAGCTCGTCGGGCAGGTAGTCGATCGCGCGGGCGGTCCCAACTCCCAGGTAGGCGAGGTCGCGCTTCAGGTAGGAGAGGCGGGTCGGGTCGGAGGTGACGGTCTGGTGCTTCCAGACCCAGCGCCCCGCGAACTCCCCGCTCTCGACCAGGAAGCCGAGCGAGACCATCGGCTCGCCGGTCTTCCGGGAGGCGGTCACCTCGGCCCGCTCGAGGCGGACGTAGTAGTTCCCGTCGGGCAACGGCGGGAACTCGGTGCGGTTGCTCTGCGGCGGGGCCATCTCCGCCGCGTCCCAGGCATATGCGTACTGTCTGAGTGACATCGGTCTCTCCTCGGTCAGGCGATGCGGATGTGCTCACTGCGGGGGGCGAGCCGAGCCCAGGGGAGCTCTTCTCCGGACTCGAGCGCGGCACGGATCGCTTCCTTGTCGGGTTCGATGGTGATCTTGGTGTACTGCTCGGGCAGATCCCAGGAGTCCACCGGATCGAGCTCGAGCGGCTGACGCCCCCCGGACTTGGCCCGCGTGATCCGGAACCGCTCGGTCTCGACCCGCTTCAGGTCGTGGGCGACGAAGTGCTGCAGCAGCCCTTCCTTGAGTCGCTCCACGGCGGAACGGTCGATCCGGGCGAGCTCGCGCAGCCGGTCGGCCTCCGCGGCGCGGGCCTGGCTGCGCGCCTCGATCTCGCGGATGAGCCCGCAGTAGGCATCGAGCTTGCGCTCGCGCTCGACCGCGAGCTCGGCGAGGTAGCGCTCGAGCGAGGCGATCCCGTCCGGGTCGGACGTGTCGACGAGCGCCTGCTCGACGAGGGCCAGGTCTTCGCTGATTTCGTACAGGGATCGGCTCATCGCTTGGTCTCCTGCTCCTGCTGGTCGTGGGCACGGTCGTGTGACAGCGCGCGGCAGTCGTGGATCGGGGAGGAGCTGTTCGGGAACGGCGGCTGCCCGAGGAGCTCACCGGTGAACTCGTCGCGGCGCACGAGCAGGCCGCAGAGCGGGCACGGCTCCCAGGTCCGGGAGATGATCCGGCGCGGCCAGATGGGGGCTCGCTGACGGCGGCTCACGCGACCTCCTCCTCCGGCTCGGGCGTCTCGGGGTGTCCGAGGCGGACCCAGGCGAGGAGAGAACAGAAGTCGGCCTCGGAGAGGTCCCGCGGGCTTGCGGCCTGGAAGCACTCGCGGCAGTGCTCGAGTACCGCCTCGCGTGTCACGCCGTACTTGCACGTCGCGACGGTCAGTTCGCGCAGCTGCGCTTCGGAGACCGGCCGCTTCCGTGGCGCGGGCCGCGGCGCGGGTCGCGACGCGGGCTTCGCGACGGGGGTGTAGGCGGTGTCGTCACGGCCGGCCACGTCCTCGGAGTCGGCGACGCGGGGGATGAGCAGGAGTCCCCGGAGCCAGTACGACTCGGCGAGCGTCAGGGCCGCGGAGACGGCCTTGTCGAACGGCCGTCCCTTGTCGACGAGTGCGGGAGCGACCACCTCGTAGTCGGTGGACGCCCCCGACTCGTGGATCAGGCGGAAGGAGACGCGGACGGCCTCCTCGCTTTCGATCGACCAGCCCGTCATCACGGCCGCGAGGCCTGCGCCGAGCAGCGCCTCGCGCGCCTCGCGGAAGATCGCCTCCGAGGAGGTGTAGGAGTAGCGGTGGAAGGTGTTGGTCTTGTCGTGCGGGACGTTCGAGATCGCCCGCTGGGCGGCCACGAGGGCCGCGGCGAGAGTCGGATCGGTAGCAACGTTCATCGTGTCGGGTCCTTTCTGCCGGCGTGGAAGATGGCGAGTGCGAAGACGAGTGCGAGGATGCCGAGGCCGAGGTACTGCTCGGGCTGGGCCGCGCCGCTGAGGAGCTGGTGGAAGAGGCTCACCACGCCTCCTCCCCGCGGACGTGGTCGACGCGCAGATGCCCCTCGGTCGGGCGTTCGGTGAGGACGTAGAGGCCGAGCTCGGCAGCGATGGCCCCGAATTCCGCACGGGCGGCGTCGTCGAGCGCCAACCAGTAGCGGCCGTCGAGCGGGACGACCTGCCCGCGGTAGGCCTTCGCCGCGACTCGCAGGGCGGCGCGGATTCGCTGCCCGTCGGACCGTCGGCGCTCGAAGTCCATCGCCTCCCCGTCGACCAGCTCCGCGAGGCGGCCATCGACGACGGTGAGCCCCGACGCTTCGGTCCCGGCGAGGATCTGTCCGAGTCGTCCGGCGATCCCGCCGGCGGCATCTCTGAGCTGTTCGGCGCGCTCTGTCGCCGCTCTGGCGGCTTCGCGGGCGGATTCCACATCGGCTCCCAGGAGGCGGGCCTCGTCGGACAGGCGGGCCCAGGAGAGCCGGTCGCGCGATTCCTCCACGGCCTCCTCGAGGGCCTCGACCTCGACCTGAGTCGGGCCTTCGACGGGGAGGTCGAGAATGCGGCGAGCCTCCCGCTGCTGCTCGGCCCGCACCGCCGCTTCGGCCTGCCGCTCGCGGAGATGCTTCAGGTCGGCGCTGGCCTCGGCGAGCCGCACCCGTTCGTTCGCGATCTCGCGCTCGAGCTTCTCGATGCGCGCCCGGTGCGCCTGTTCGCGCTCGGCCAGGCGCCCGATCTCCGCCTCGTAGCCGGCCGGGTCTTCGGCCTCGACAAGAGAGGCTCGCAGCTCCGCCTGGCGCCGTTCGAGCTCGAGGCGCTTCTCGGCGGCCAGGCGAGTCATCTCGAGCTCGCGCACGGCAGCTTGCGCGGCGGCTTCTGCCTCCTTGGCGCCGATCTCCGCGAGGTGATCCTCACCTCCGAGCTCGGCGAAGATCTCGGCGAGACGATGTTCGTAGGCCTGGAGCCGGCCCTTGCAGGTATTCGCCCACGACTCCGCCTCCCGGGCCAGCCGGTGCGTGTGCTGGCGGATGCGCTCCTGGGCGGTGAGCAGATCTGGCGTTGTTTCCTGGCCGAGCAGCTCGTCGCTTGCCGCCGCGAATACCTCCGGGTCGCCGGCGAGCTGGGCGAGGATCTCCTCGGAGACCGGCACCCGCACGAGGCGCAGGAGCGCCCGAATACGGGCTTTCGCCGCGCTGTCGGAGTCCTTCAGGCCGGGGTCGATCAGGTCGGCCAGGGGGCCGCCGTCGGCCAGGGAGACCTGGGCGACGCCGGAGGCTCTGGCGACCTTCTTGACCACGAGCCGGGCGCCACCGGCCTCGACGGAGCCGTGATCGGCGCCGTCGCGCACCTCGACCGGGACATCGGCGCCGAGCGCCCGCGAAACGGCGCGCATCGCGCTGGTCTTGCCGGCACCGTTCGCGCCGGTGAGGACGTTGACGCCCGGTTCGAGCCGGAGCTCGGCGCTGGTGATCCCGCCGAGGTTCGAGATGCGGACATCGATGCCGCCGCCGGTCATCGGGTGGCCTCCTCGGCGAAGGTGATCCGCATGGGCGGCGGGACGGGCGCGGTCTGCTGAGCGAGCGAAACCGCCTCGAGCACGAGCTCGTCGAGCTCTTCCTCGTCGGGGTAGGTCACGGCGAGGCGCGAGCCCCGGCAGCCGCGGCAGACTCGCGGCGAGGTGTCGGTCTCCCAGTAGCCGTACCCGTCGCAGTCGGGGCATTCGATGACCCGCTCGGTCGTTTCGGTGATCCGGGCGCCGCCGTCGTAGACGCCGCACGGCCAGGAGACGTGGTAGAGGCGATCGTCGACGTTGAGTACCCTGGCGACGTGCTGCAGGAAGGTGCCGCGCTCGGCGGGGTGCTGCGCGGCGAGCTGGTGGCAGCGGTCGTAGCGGGCGAGCCAGGCGCGCTCGATCTGGAGTCTTTGCTCGCGGGTCATGGGGTGGTATCCTTGGGCTGCATCGTTGGTCCCCCTGGCCCGGTCTGCGTTGGCGCGCGACCGGGCCGCTTCACATCAGGTGCGGACCATCCGCACCCGGGCTACAGGTTTCGGCTCCGGGGCCGGCCGGGCGTTGACCGCGCGCCGGAGCGCCACGGTCGCTGCTTCGAGCTGGTCGAGGAGCTGGTTGATCTCGGCGCGTTCGCTCCGGTCGAGCTCGCCGTCGTCGAGGGCTCGCTGCGCGGCGGCCGCGGTGGAACCCGCGGCCCGCAGCAGCGCCGCCACGAGGCGGTTGGCCAGGGCGAGGGAGATCTCCTCGCCGTCTTCGGGCCAGAGGTAGGCCTCGGCCAGGTAGAGCACCGGGGCCTTGGCCTGCTCCTCCGGCACGCCCTGCTCGAGCAGGGAATCGACGGTGCGGCAGAGCATCTCGAGGTCGTTCGGGTCGAGACCGAGGATCTGACGCTCGACGTACTCCCGCCCCCGCCCGAGCGCGCCGGCGACCGACTTCTTCGGCACGCCCTTCATGGCGTGATAGAGCACCGCCGCCGTCTCACAACGCAGGGTTGCGAGGTAGTCGTCGTCGCGGCGGCGCTGCGGGAGCCTTGCGGTCATGATGAACACGCGCTCCTCTCGCTCAGGCCGCGCCCGGCGTCGTTGGCGGCGCTGGCGGTGGGGTGGGGCGCGGCCGCTCGGACGGGCGCGCGGCGAGCCGGCGTTCGGCGGCGAGGCGGGCGATTTCGCGCGCGAGCGCGCCGCTCGGGGTTCGCCCGGCGATGGGGATGACCGGGGCGAGCGGCCGCGGCTCGGGGACGAGGCGCAGTGAGCTCACGCGGCCTTCTCCTCGCGCGCGAACCAGGCGTCGATGGTGTCGAGCGGAAGGCCAAGGATCTGCGACAGGAGGCGGCGAGCGGGGCCTGTCGGAGTCGTTGTCCCCTTCTCCCACTGCGAGACCGCTTGCCTTGTGACCCCGAGCTGGTTGGCCAAGGTTTCCATGCTCAACCCGGCAGCCGTCCGAGCTTCGTGGAGGTCTGAAAGGGTGGGCCCTGTTTCCATGGGCAGGAGGATAGGGCCAAAGACGTATGCTTGTCAAGACCCTCCCGGCAAGTGGCGGGAGCTCCGGTCGTTGACCGCGATCCTGGGCGGGAAGATCGGCGGCGGCCGGGCGCCTGGTGAGACGCTGCGCATCCTCTGGGAGATCGAGCAGCGGCACCGGGAACGGCGGTTGCCCGAGCGCACCCCCGCGAGCGACATGTAGACTCTCCAGCCGATGGAAAGGCCGGAGGCGGGGGCGCTCGAGCCCGCCTGGCTGGCTGCTGTCGAGCGCTCCCTGCGCGAGATGGCGACCCGCCGGGCGTGGGGGCAGGTCATCGTCCACTTCCGCGACGGCGCCCCCTACGAGATCCGCGTCGTCGAGACGAGGGTACTGAAGGGCCCAGGAAGGCACCAGGCGCCGAGCTCGGAGGGCAGGCTCGACCCCGCAGCTTGACGGCGCGCCCGATTCCGCGCACCATCCCTTTCAGAGACTGATCCCGCGGAAGCACCTCGAGGCTCCGCTGGCCACGTGCCGGCGGAGCTTTCGCGTTTCCCGGGGGCGCGATCATGCCGACGAAGAAGCGGACGCCTGCCCGGAAAGCCCGACCTGCTCAGCGCGCCACGCCGCGGCGCCCTCAGCCGAAGTCCGCAACAGAAAAGAAGCTGCCCCGTTGGTGGCGCGCCTACTTCGCGGCGCTGGCGAAGACCGGGAACCGGACCCAGGCGGCGGCTGCGGCCAAGATCGACCGGAGTACCCCGGCGAAGTACCTCGAAGACAACCCGGGGCTGAAGGAGAAGTTCGCAGCCGCGACCGCCGAGGCGATCGACGCCGCAGCGGATCTGCTCGAGCAGGAGGCGCGGCGCCGGGCCGAGGAGGGGGTGCTCGAGCCGGTCTACCAGGGCGGCAAGAAGGTCGGCACGATCCGGCGCTACAGCGACACGCTGCTCATTTTCCTCCTCAACGGCGCGCGTCCGGAGAAGTATCGCCACCGACACGAGCTCACCGGGAAGGGTGGCGCTCCGCTCGTGCCCCCCGTGCTCAACGTGGTGGTGAAGCGTGGCTGCGGCGCGTGAGGCGGCACGCCAGCCCGCAGCCGTGGCGCTCGAGCTCCACGAACGCCAGAGCTTTGTCTTCGAGTCGCCGGCCACCGAGATCCTCTTCGGGGGCGCCGCGGGTGGCGGCAAGTCGTTCCTCTTGCGCGCCGCGCTGATCGCCTGGGCGGTCGCGATCCCCGGGCTGCAGGCCTACCTGTTCCGGCGCACCTATCCGGAGCTCGTCTCGAGCCACCTGGACGGACCGGGCTCGTTCTACGAGCTGCTGGCTCCGTGGCTCGAGTCGGGGCACGCGCGCATCAACCGGTCTGATCTCGACATCCTCTTCCCGGCGAGCGGCAGCGCCATCCACCTCCGGCACTGCCAGTTCGAGGCCGACGTCTACCGCTACCAGGGGGCGGAGATCCACGTCCTGGCGATCGACGAGGCCACGCACTTCTCTTCGGCGCAGTACCGTTTCCTGCGCAGCCGAGTCCGCCTCGGCGGGTTGGAGGTGCCGGCCGGGTTGCGCGCACGCTTCCCGCGGATCCTTGCCGCCTCGAACCCCGGCGGGCTCGGTCACAACTGGGTGCGCTCGACCTGGATCGACCCGCACCCGCCCCTCGAGATCTGGCGCGCGCCGGCCGAAGAGGGCGGGATGCTGCGCCAGTACGTGCCCGCGCGCCTGGCCGACAACCCGACTCTGGTCAGGAACGACCCCACCTACGCGCATCGCCTCGCCGGTCTGGGCTCGCCGGAGCTCGTCCGCGCGATGCTCGAGGGGGATTGGGACATCGTCGCCGGGGGAGCGCTCGATGACGTCTGGACGCCGGAGCGGCAGATCCTGAAGCCCTTCCCGATCCCGGAGGGCTGGCGGATCGACCGGTCCTTCGACTGGGGCTCGTCGCGCCCCTTTGCGGTCTGCTGGTGGGCGGAGAGCAACGGCGAATCGATCCCGCAGCCGGGCGGCGGGGACTTCGCGCTACCGGCCGGGAGTCTCGTCCAGATCGCCGAGCTCTACGGCTGGAACGGGAAGCCGAACGAGGGCTGCCGGAAGGTGGCAACCGAGATCGCGCGCGAGATCCTCGCCGCGGAGACGGCCATGGGGCTCGCCGGCCGGGTCGAGCCAGGGCCGGCAGACTCGGCGATCTTCGCGGTCGAGAACGGTCAGTCGATCGCTGACGACATGGCGCGTGCCGGCGTCCGCTGGGTTGCTGGCGAGAAGGGACCGGGGAGCCGCAGGACCGGCCTCGAGCGGGTCCGGCGGATGCTCAAAGCCGCCGCCGCGTCGCCGCGGGAGGAGCCCGGGCTCTTCTTCTTCGACACCTGCCGGCACTCGTTGCGGACTCTCCCGGCGCTGCCTCGCGACGACAGGAAGCCGGACGACGTCGACACCGAAGCCGAAGACCATGTCTATGACGCACTTCGCTACCGGGCGATGGCGCCCCGCGCCAGCGCTTCCTGGGCGGCTCGCCCTTGGTAGGCAAAGGAGGAAGCATGTCTGCATCGCAACAACATCCCGTGTCTCTCCCCACCGCTGCCTGGGCGGCCGCCGAGGATCAGCGGCGGCTGTTGCGCACGCTCCGGGGTGGACAGCGGGCCGTCTGGGCCGCCGGGCAGGAGTATCTGCCGCCCTACCAGGGCGAGGACCTCTCGAGCCCGTGGGGGTATCCCGCCCGGCTGCGGCGGTCGACGCTCTACAACGCGACCGCGCGCGCTGTCACGCAGGTCGTGGGCAAGGTGTTCGCGCGCCCGATCGGGATCGGAGCGGACGTCCCGGACGCTCTGCGCGCCTGGTGCGAAGACGTCGACCTGCGGGGGACGCACTTCCACGAGTTCCTCCGGGCCGTGTTCATCGACGCCTGGTGGTATGGCTTCGGCCTGTTCCTCGTCGACATGCCTCCGGCCCCGGAGCATCAGCTCACCCGCGCCGAAGAGCTCGCGCTCGGCCGCCGTCCCTACCTGGTGCGCTATCGCCCGGAGGATCTGATCGGCATCCGGACCGGCGCCGTGAACGGGCGCTGGCGGCTGCTGCAGGCTCGGCTGCGGGAGCGGGTTGAGGTCGAGGACGGCGAGTTCACGCAGCGGACCGAAGACCGGATCCGGGTATACCGGGCGCCGGAGCCCGGCACTCTCTGGGTCACCTGCGAGGTCTGGGGGCACCGCGCTGTTGCGAGCGGCGGCTCGCCGGAGTGGGTCCCCATCGAACCGCCGCGGCCGATGGTCGGGATGAGTGAGATCCCGCTCGTCGCCTGCTACGCCGGGGAGGTCAAGGCGCCCTACGCCGCGGAGCCGCCGCTGCTCGACCTGGCCTATCTCAACCTCACGCACTACCAGCTTCTCAGCGATCTCCGGCACATCGAGCACGTGGCCAACGTGCCGGTGCCCACCTTCACCGGGGTGGACGAGTCGCAGTTCCGGAAGCGGGTGCGCTGGGGGCCGTCCGGCGCCCTGCTGTTGCCGGCCGGAGCGGGCTACGGCTACTTCGAGCACTCGGGCAAGTGCATCGCCGAGCTGAAGCAATCCATCGCGAAGGTTGAAGAGCAGATGCGGCTCCTCTCGTACGAGCCCTTCTTGCCGCGGGAGAGCGGGGGACTGACCGCGACCGGAGAGGCGATTCGCGCCGCGGAGGCGCACTCCGCCGTCCAGACGTCGGCGCGGTCTCTCGAGGACGCGGCGGAGCAGGGCCTGCGACTGATGGCCCGCTGGGCCGGGATCGAGGCCGACGCCGCCGGGGTGGCCGATTCCGGTGGGTCGGTGCTCGTCAACCACGACCTGGCGATGCCGGTCGGGAACGAGCAGACGGTGACGGTGCTCGCGAACCTCAACCTCACCGGGCGGCTCACGACGCGCCGGCTCTGGGCGGAGCTCCAGCGGCGCAACATCCTCGGCCCCGACTTCGACCCGGAAGCCGAGGAGAAGGCCCTCGGCGTGGAGGGGATCGAGGCCGATGGCGGGGGCGCGCCCGAGGAGGCGGACATCGAGGCCGCGCTCGCAGCGGCGGCTGCGGAGGCCGGCGAAGGCGCCTGATGCCCGTCTCGTCCGATGCCGCGCTGCATCTGGGGCTGCTCTCGCATGCGATCGCGCTCGAGCGCTGGACGGACGCCGAAGTCCGGCGCATCGCGCGGCTGCTCGACGCGAACGAGCGCGACATCCTGCTGCACCTTGCCCGGGATGGAGCGCGGCTGACCCCCTACCAGCTGGCTCGCCGGCGCCAGCTGTTCCTCGACCTGCGACGCCTGAACAGCAAGGCCTACGAGCGGCTCGGCCGCGAGCTCACCGTGAGCCTGCAGACGCTGGCCACCTACGAGGCGGCTTTCGGGGGACGCCTCCTCGAGGCGATGCTCCCGGCTGGAGTCCTGCCGGCGAGGCTCCCGTCTCCCTACGATCTGCGCGCTGTCGTCCTGGAGCTCCCGCTCGTCGGCTCGACGTTCCCGCGGCAGATCTCGAAGCTGGCCCGGGCTCGTTTCCGGCGCATCCGTTCCGACGTCAGCTACGGCCTCGTGCAGGGGGAGACGACGCAGGAGATCATCCGGCGGGTGATCGCCGGGCGCAAGCTGGGGAAGGCCCAGGCCGAGGCGCTGGTGCGTACGGCCGTCGCTCACGTCAGCAACCGCTCGCGAGACCTGCTCTATCGGGACGGCGCCTCGGTGCTTGCCGGAGTGGAGTGGGTCTCGACGCTGGACGGACGGACGACGCCGACCTGCCGCGCCTTGGACGGCCAGGTCTTCCCGATCGATTCTGGGCCGAGGCCACCGGCTCACTACCAGTGCCGGTCGACGACGGTCCCGATCACGAAGTCCTGGGAGGAGCTCGGGCTCGGCGGGATGGGCTTGCCCGAGACGCGGGAGCTGCTTCCGCCCGGGGTGCGGCTGCGCCCGCTCGTGCGCGACACGCGCCCGGTGCGGAAGATCCCCAAGGGGCAGCGGGCGGGGAAGATCGGGCAGGTCAGTGCCGACGTGAACTACTCCGCCTGGCTCGCCGTGCAGCCGCCGAGGTTCCAGGACGCGGTGCTCGGCCCGAGGCGCGGCGCGATCTTCCGGGCCAACCCGGGGCTGCACCTCTCGGCCCTGATGAGAAACGCCTACGAACCGCTGACGCTCGAAGAGCTCCAGCGAATTGATCAGGCAATCATCTCTGCACTGGCGGTCGGTGTCGCGTGAGGCTGCGATCGCAGCCGCTACGAAGCGGTGGGGTAGAGAGCAGGCGGCGTGGCTGGATAGGCTCGCGCGGGATCCGGAAGCAGTGGGCACCATCGCCTTCTACACCTCGGGATGGAGCAGCCAGGTCAATCCCTGGCTCCGAGAAACAGGTGAAGACCTCGGGCGAGTGGCAGCGCAGGCCACGCAGCAGAGAGCTCTCGACCGAGCCCTCAGGTCTGCGGTGGCTGGGTCTGACATCACCGTTTTCCGAGGTTTCCGCGCGGGCGGGTCCCTGTTCCGTCGGTACGCAGCCATGGAGCCAGGGGAAAGGTTCCGTGACTTCGGATGGGTGAGCACGTCGGCCGTGAAGCACCTGGCCTGGAGCGGGGAGGTGCTTCTGGAGATCAAGATCCCGCGCGGAACGCGGGGAGTCGGTTGGGTGGCCCCGGCATCGGCCCACCCGCAGCAACTGGAGGTCCTGATCCGGCGAGCAGCGTGGATGCGGGTTCTATCCCGGGGCCCGGCTGAGGGCGCTTTGGCGGCCCGGAAGGGCTGGCGGTTGCACCTGGTGGTAGAATTGCTGCCATGAAGCTGCCTCCCTTCGACCCCGAGAACCCGGTGGATTACGTGACCGCGATGGAATTCGAGACGAAGGACGGGAAGCGGGAGTACGTCGGAACCTTCCTGGGGCCGAACGACCCGATCCCGCCTTTCCCCGAGCCGTCCCCGGAGATGGTGCGCAAAGTCGAAGCCTTGATGGAGGAGCGGGCCCGAGATCCAGACTGGATGCAGAAAAACCTGGAGTTGATCCGGAACGCTTGACGCCCCGCCCTGACCGGGCGCATACTCCGACGCAAGAGTAGTACCGGGAGCACCTAGAGGCCCCGCTTGGCCAAGTTGGCCGGGCGGGGCTTTCGGCGTTCTGGGCCCCCGGGAGCGCTGGCCGGCCGTGCCGGAAGCGCTCATCTCACGCGGGCCGTGCCCGCAAACCACTGGCCGTGCCAGGGAGAACCCGATGAGTGAACCGACGACTGATCCCCAGAACCCGCCCCAGGGGCAGGGTGATCCGAAGCCCGAGCCCGGCAGTGCCGGTGGGGGCGAGGATCTCGCCGCGACCCTGAAGGCGCTCCGATCGAGGCTCGACTCGGTCTACAAGGAGCGCAACGAGCTGCTGAAGCGGTTCGGAGATCTCGACCCCGAGGCGGCTCGTGCGGCGTTGCAGGCGCAGGCCGACCGCGAGAAGGCCGACGCCGAGAAGAAGGGGGAGTGGGAGCGCCTGCGCACCAAGCTGGCCGAGGAGCACGGCAAGGAGCTTGAGAAGGAGCGCGCCACGGCCGCACGGCTGCGGTCGGCCCTCGAGCGGCAGATCGTGCGCGCCGAGGCGGTCCGCGCGATCGCCGCGGCGAAAGGTGATCCCGATCTCCTCCTGCCTCACGTCCTCGCCTCGGTCGAGGTCGTCGAGGAGGGTGACGAGTTCGTCGCGCGAGTCCTCGACCCGAAGGAGCGGGGCAAGCATCGGTTCGACTCGAAGGGCGAGTACATGACGATCTCCGAGCTGGTGACCGCGGATCTCCGGGAGCGCTTCCCGCGAGCGTTCGAGGGCTCCGGCACGGGCGGCAGCGGGGCGACTGGCTCCGCTGGCAGCGAGGGAGGCGGCGCAATCGTCCTTTCCCTCGATCAGGCGAAGGACCCGGCAACCTACCGCCGGGCGAAGGCGGAGGCCGAGAAGCGGGGGGTCCCCCTGCGTCTCGCCTCCTGAACCGCGCCGGCCCGCTGACGGGCGGCGCTTGAAAGGGAGCGCCCCAGATGGCGACCAACACGCTGTCCGTCTACAACCCGATTTTCTACGCCCAGGAGGCCCTGCTCGCGCTCGAGAAGAACCTCGGCATGGCCAGTCTGGTGCACCGCGGCTACGACAAGCAGCCGCAGCAGCGCGGCTCGGTCATCGCGATCAAGAGCCCCGCGACCTTCTCGGCTGAGGACGCGCCGAGCTCGGCGCAGGACCTGGTGGCTGGCGAGGTCCAGATCACCCTCGACCAGTGGAAGGAAGTCAAGTTCGAGCTCACCGACAAGGAGCTCTCGGCGACTGGCGAGGAGATCATCCGCGATCACATCCGCCCGGCCGCCTACGCGCTGGCCGACGACATCGACCAGGCGCTGCTGAAGCTCTACAAGTTCATCCCCTGGTATCACGACGTCGCTTCGACCGCGGCGCACACGGATCTCCTCTCGGCTCGCAAGATCCTCCGCGACAACAAGGTCCCGCTCCACGACGGGAACCTCTTCGCGGTGGTCGACAGCGACATGGAAGCCGACCTGCTCGGCAACTCCGCCTTCACGCAGTACACCGGGGCCGGTGATGCCGGCGTCACCGCGCAGATTCAGGGTAGCCTCGGCCGGCGGTTCGGGATGGAGATCCTGGCGAGCCAGAACATCCAGACCCACACGAAGGGGTCGGCGAGCACCGGCACGCTGGCCGCGAACGGGGCGGCAGCGGCCGGCGCGACGAAGGTCAACCTGGACGCTGCTGCGGTCACCGGAACCCTGGTGGCTGGTGACTCGCTCGTCTTCGCTGGGCACTCGCAGCGGTACGTCGTGACGGCGACGGCGACCGCGAATACCAACGCCTTCACGAACGTCGCCATCTACCCAGCGCTGAAGGAGGCCGTGGCGGACGACGAGGTCGTCACCGTCAGCCTCGACAACCACAGTGCCGCGCTCGCCTTCCACCGGCACGCCTTCGCGCTCGCGACCGCGCCGCTCTCCGAGCTTGGCGGGCAGCTCGGCGCGAAGATCGCCACGGTCGCGGATCCGCAGACCGGGCTCTCGCTGCGCAGCCGGCTCTTCTACGACGGCGGCAACTCGAAGGTGATCGTGGCGCTCGACGTGCTCTACGGGGTGAAGACCCTCGAGCCGAACCGAGCGGTGCGGCTCCGCAACTGAGCGGCTGGGGAGTGGCGGGCGGGGCTCGGTTGCCCCGCTCGCCTCCCCGTCCGAGAGGAGGAACGCGATGAAGTACGAGCTCTGCGCGGTGAAGGACCCGGCCGATCCCAGGCGCAGGCTGCTGATCCGCGCCCAGGACTTCGAACCCGGGATCCACACGCCCTGGGAGCCCCAGTCGGGACCGAGTGACGAGGAGACCGCAGAGGGGCCTCCGACGCCGAAGCAGCCGCGCAAGCAGAAGGGACGCAACGGGTGAACGCTCGGCGCGCCAAGGCCCTGCGGCGGGCAGCGCGAGCTGCGCAGCGGGACTGGGTCCGGCGCAACGCGGTCGCCCGGGTCGCGTGGTGGGCGCGTCTCGTGCTTGCGGTCCTGAGGCGGCTGGCGGCGCTCGGTGCCCCCGGTTGCAGCGCCGCGGCACGGCGCATCGGTGCCCTGGGCGTGCGGGTCGAGGTGCGCCCGCCGAGCTTGCATGGAACGGGCCGGCGGGCGGTGGCTCCCTCCCCGCGCCGCTCTCTCCTCGGCGTCTGCTCCCGCAGGCCGTCCGCCGGCCCCTTCTCGACAGCGGGAGGGGAGCTCCCGTGACCCTGATCGTGGAGACGGGCGCCGGGCTCGCTGCGGCGGAGAGCTACGCCTCGGTCCCCGCGCTCGACGCCTACGCGGTCGCGCATGGCAGCCCGGCGATCTGGTCCGCGGCCAGCCTCGAGCTGAAGGAAGCCGCGCTCCGGTATGCCACGGCCTGGCTCGACGGCCGCTACGAATGGGCGGGCGCGGTGCGCGACTCCTCGCAGGCCCTGGCCTGGCCGCGGGCCGGGGCGACAGATCCGGATGGGCGCGGGTTGACCGGGATCCCTCCACGGCTCGTTCGCCTCACCTGCCAGGCGGCCCTCTACCACCTCGAGGAGTCACTCGCAGCGCCGCTGGCGCGTGGCGGAGCGATCAAGCGCGAAAAGGTCGGTCCGCTCGAGGTCGAATACGCCGACGGGGCGCCGGCTTCCCGCACGTTCAGCTACCTGGATGACCTGGCCGCGCCACTGCTGAGCTCTTCTGCAGGTGGATACGGCGTGGTCCGGCTGGTGCGCGCATGACGCTCCTGGCGCTTACCCTCTTCGAGTCGCACCCGGAGGTGATCTCCGCGATGGTGTTCATCCTCCAAGTGCTGGTCGCCACTCTCGTGGCCGTCCTGACGGCCTACTTCAAGCGGGAAGTCGAGATGTTGCGGCGCGCGGATGCGGAGGAGCGCAGCGAGCGCAGCGAGCTCGAGAAGCGCGTCCGCTCCGAGATCGCGACCGTCTTCGGCGGGCTCTCGGCCGTCGGGGAGCGCTTCGATCGCGTCGACGCTGCTGCGGCGGATCGTCGCGTAGCCATCGCCGCGCTGGAAGCGCACTACACGGAGATCAGCCGGCGGCTGGATCAGATGGGCTCCGAGCTTCGTGAGCTCAACCGCCTGGTGCGCGAGGTCGTGCACCGGCGTCGTGCCACGGACCATGCGGGCTACGGGGAGTGACGTGATGCCTGGAGCCATGGACAAGACTCTCCGTGCCGCGGCAGTTCGCCTGATCGGGCGTTACGGGGCGCCTATCGAGCTGCGGCGGCGCACCGGGGGCGGGTACGACCCGAATACCGGCGCGCTCGCTTCGGGGGGGCAGGTCCTCTCTGCCCCGGTGCTGGGTGTCCTCGAGCGCTTCTCCCCGGCCGAGATCGCAGCCGGAGTGGCGGAAGCCCCGGACGTCAAGGTCCTGCTCGCGGCGGCCAGCGTGGCTTCGCCGCCGCAACGAGGCGATGAGCTGGTGCTCGAAAGCGGGCGCTGTCTGCAGGTGGTGGCCGATCCGGAGCAGCTCTACTCCGGCGCGCAGGCCTGTCTCTACTCCGTGCGAGCGCGAGGCTGACCATGTTTGTCGTGCTCAACCTGGAGGAGTTCGAGAACGATTTGGATCGCTGGGTCAACGAGATCCTCCCCGAGAAGATCTCCAAGATCCAACTGAAGCTGGCGTTCGACATCTTCGCGGCGCTGGTGCGCCTCTCGCCCGTCGACACCGGCCGCTACCGCGGCTCGTGGACGATGGCCGAAGGCGCCCCGGATTCAACCGTGCAGCCGGAAGGGCCGGGCCCGTTCCCGGAGCCGACTACGCCGGCGCTCGCGGTCGCGACCACCTGGGCAGCGCTCAACGTCATCTGGCTCGCGAACCATCTGCCCTACGCCGAACGCCTCGAGGAGGGGCATTCCGGGCAGGCGCCGAGCGGGGTCGCTGCGCCCGTGCTCGCCAGCCTCGAAGCGGGTGGGTTCCTGCGCAGCGTCGCAAGCGAGGTCGACTGATGGCGTTCGGGGACGAACAGAAGGTGGTCCGCGAGGTGCTCGCAAGCTGGGCCGACACCGTGGTCGACTGGTCGGACTTCAACGCGGGGCGCTTCGAGCCCCCGGCGCCCGACCCCGCGGCGGGCGAGCAGGCCAGCTGGATCCGCCCCGCGGTGCGAGTCGGGGATGCGCGGCGCGCCGAGCTTGGCCCCGTGGCGATCCGGCGCACCACCGGCGTCGTGATCGTGCAGGTCTTCGTGCCGATCGGGGCGGGCGATGCGATCGCGGCGTCGCTCGCCGCTTCGGTGGCCGCCGTCTTCCGCGACCTCGAGCAGGACGGCATGCAGTTTCTCGAACCGCAACCGCGACCGGTCGGGCCGGAACCCGACGGCGCCTGGTATCAGGTCAACGTTGAAATCCCGTTCCGGCGGGACGAGAGGATCTAGGAGGTCCACATGGGCAGCAGCAACCGGACGCGCGTGGCCTACGTCGCCGAGAGCAACTGGGGCGTCACGCCGGCCACCCCGACTCTCACCACGGTGCGGCGGACCGGGGGGAGCCTGAAGTCTCCCACCGAAACCGTCACCAGCAACGAGATCCGGTCCGATCGCAACCGCGCGACGGTGCAGCGGGTGGGGGTCTCGGCCAACGGCTCGATGGAGTTCGAGCTCAGCTACGGCTCGCACGACGATCTGCTGGCCGCGGCTTTCGCCTCGGCCTGGACGCCGGCGATCAACTTCAGCGATTCGGTCCAGATCACGGCGCTGACCGGCACCATCGCAGCGACGGGGGCGTTCACGAACGCCTTTGTGGGGCAGTGGCTCAAGCTCTCGGGCTTCACCACGCCCGGGAACAACGGCTACTTCCGGGTCGCGACGAAGACTTCTGCGAACGAGATCACGGTCGAGGACCCCGATGATGTCCTCGAGGACGAGACCAAGAGCGCGGCGATCACCTCCGGCGGCTGCCTCCGCAACGGGACGACGGAGTCGTCGTTCACCATCGAGCAGTCGCACCTCGATCTCGGCTTCTACCTCCAGTTCCTCGGCATGCGCGTCGGCGGGGTGAACCTCTCGATCCCGGCGAGCGGGCTCATCACCGGCAGCTTCGACTTCCAGGGCAAGGAGGCCACGGCCTCGGCCGCGACCATTGCGAACACCCTCACGGCTGCCGGCACCAACCCGGTCTTCAACGGCACCTCGCACTTCGCCGCGCTCACGGTGGGCGGCGCCGCGCTGGCGGACAATCTGACCGAGATCTCCGTGGCGCTCACGAACAACCTGCGGCAGCGGCGGGCGCTCGGCTCGCTCGCTCCGGTCGGCGTGATCTACGGCACGGCGGATGTCACCGGGTCGTTCCGGCTCTACCCGACCGGCAAGACTCTCATCGACAAGTACCTGGACTTCGAGGAGTCCAGCCTGGCGCTGCGCCTCGTGGGCGGGGATGGGAAGAAGAGCTACATCCTCACGATCCCGAAGCTCGTCTTCACGGGTGACCTGCCGGAGACCGGCGCGCTCGATGGCGATGTCACGCTCGATCTGAACTGGACGGCCTACTTCGACTCCGGGCTCGACTGCACCATCCAGCTCGATCGCTTCGCGGCCTGAGGACTCCCCCCGGAGCCTCGGTGTCGGGGCTCCGGGGACAACCCGAAAGGAGAGAAGGAATGTCTTACCTGTACGACTTCGACGTCGATCTCGAGACGGAGGGGAAGTGGATCGAATGGGGGGGCGGAGTGGCCTTCCTGATCGCCGCCGCTGGCAACGAGAACGCGAAGCGGCTTTCGGAGAAGCTCAACGCCAAGTACTCGCGCCCCGGGTTCCGGTCGCGTCAGCCGACGGAGGAGGAGGCGGTCGAGAACCTCCGGAAGATCGCCGCGCACGCGATCTGCCGGGGCTGGCGCGGTGACCTGCGGAAAGTCTTCGGCCCGCAGTTCGCTGACCAGCTGCGAGCGCTCGGGGTCAGCGTCGACGACGATGTCTGCCCGTCCTACACGCCCGAGGTGGCCGAAGGGCTCATGCGGCTCGAGGTGGTGCGTCCCGGGAGCACGGCGGTCAACAAGATCGGCGAACGCTTCCTGCGTGACGTGGTCCGCGTGGCGACCGAGGAGGATCTCTTCCGCGCCGAACAGGTGGAGGAGGACCGGGGAAACTGATCGAGGCGCTCCGCTGGGAGCTCTGGCGGAGCCGCCTCCCTGAGAAGGAACGGGATGCGATTGAAGAGCGCAGGCGGAGCGGCAAGTGGGTGCGACCGGAGCATCTGCCCCCGGAGATCCCCGCGCACCTGGCAGCGATCTGGGCCGGGTTCTGGGACCTCGACTCCTGTCGCATGGTCGGCATGGCTCCCGGGCGCATCCCGTACACCGCCATGCTCGCCTGGCTCGACGAGCACGGCGTGTCGGGCCCGGACCTCCGCCGCTGGCACGTCGAGCTCTGGCAGGCGCTTGACGCCGAGCTACTGCGAGAGGCAGCGAAGCACACACCCCCGGGACCGACGGAATCAGCCGGGCCTGCGAGGCCGGGCTCGCGCGTGACGAGGCGGTAGATGGCCAAGTCCTACGACGTTTCCATCAGGATCGACGCCAGGGAGGCGAAGCGGGGCGCGCAGGACGTCCGTGCTTCGCTCGCCGGCATCAAAGCTGAGGCTCGCGAGGGCGCGAGCGCGATGCGTGCCGCTGGTGGGGTCTGGGTTGCGGCGCTGGCGGCGATCGCCGGCAGCGTGGCGATGGCGTCGAAGGCGGTCCGGGCGTTGGCCGAGACGGCGCTGCAGATGGAGCCCCTGACGCGTTCCCTCACGCTCCTCGGAGGGAACGCCGCGGCGGCCGGACGCGAGCTCGAGTACATCCGCGGCGAAGCGCGGCGCCTGGGGTTGGAGACGATCTCGGCCGGCGAGGCGTACGCGAAGTTCGCGTTGTCACTGCGGGGGACGGCGCTGGAAGGCGACAGCGCGCGCAAGGTCTTCTCGGGGGTGCAGACGGCCGCGACGGCGCTGGGGCTTTCGGCGGGCGAGACGGCGAACATCCTCGACCAGCTCCAGCAGATGACGCAGCGGGGGACGGTCTCCGCCGAAGCGCTGACCGGGCAGCTTGGCAAACGGCTGCCGGGTGCTCTGGGGCTGGCCGCGCAGGCGATGGGCGTGAGCACCGAAGAGCTCCGCGCGATGGCGAAAGAGGGGAAACTGCTCGCCTCGGACCTGCTCCCGAAGCTGGCGGAGGTGATGGAGAGCACGTACGGCACGGCCGCCGCTCAGGCGGCCGACGGGCTCGGTGGATCGCTCACGCGCGTCGGCAACGCGTGGACCGACCTGAAGGTGGCGGTGCTGGAGAGCGGTCTCGACAAGGCGATGGAGGCGACGGTCCGCGGCGCCGCGCTCCTGCTCGAGTGGCTGGTCGGAGTGGTGCGCAAGGCCGCACAGGCGATCCGCGGTCTCCTGGTCGACTACCTCCAGTATCAGGCCGAGGCCACGCTGGGACTTTACCGGGCTCTCGAGAAGCTCCCCGATGCACTCCCCGGGGTGCAGAAGCTGCGCAACAAGGTGTTGGACCTCGGGGGCACGATCCTCGACCTGCGCGATTGGCTCTCCGGCACGACCGGAGAGGCCTTGGCGGCGGCTCCCGCGCTCGGGCAGGTCGAGGAGGCTGCCACGGGGCTCGGCGACAGCGCCAGGACTGCGGCGCAGGAGCTGGAGCGCCTGATCGCCGGGCTCTACGCGCGGCTCGAGGCTTCGGACCCGCGGCGGATCGTGCGCGAAGGGCTCGAGGCCCTCCAGGTGCTCGAACGGATCGAAGCGGCCGGGCTGCGGGGCACGGAAGTCTGGCGCATCGCGGCCGAAGCGGTGGTGGCGTACGCTGAGGCGCTGGCCCAGGCGACGCAGCCGATCCCCACGCCCGAGTGGGTGCCCGACATCAACCCCCGGGAGTTCGAGGAGCACATCACGGCACAGCTGCTCTTCGACGTCGACGCGGTGAGCGCTGCGTTCGCGAAGCTCGAGCAGGATGCGGCGAGGGCTGCGGACCGCCTCCGGAGCGAGTGGAGCGGCGTCTGGGACTGGTACGAGAAGCGCGTCGCGCAGATCACCTACCTGCAGCGCAACGGGGCGCTCGAAGCATCCGAGGCCGCCGGCTACATCCAACAGGCGTGGGTCGTCGCGGTCGGCGGGATGGCGGGTTCGATCGCCGACGCGTTCGGCTACATCGAACAGACCGCCAAGGGCGCGACCAGCCGCATTGCCGGCTACCTGGCCGGGCTCGCGCGATCCGTGCAGGGCGCCTCGCAGTTCGGTTCGCACGTGTCCACGATGGCCACGGGTCTCAAGATGTCCGCTGGTGCGGCCGGGGCTCTCGGGTCGGTGGCGACCGTGGCCGGCATCTACTACGCGATCTACCAGCTTGGCAAGCAGATCGTTGCGGACCGGGCCGCGCGGCGGTACAGCCCGCAGGGGGAGGTCGGGATCTCCGGGGGGCACCTGAGCTGGGCGGGCGGCGAGTTCGCACAGCAGATGCGCGACCTGATCAGCTCGATCGAAGACACCCTCGGCGGCTCGTTCAGCTCGCTCTCGCGGCTCGCGATCAAGGTCCGCAACGACGGGAAGGACGTGCAAGCGTTCGTTGACGGGGTGATGATCGGCACGTTCAAGTCGGTTGACGAGGCGATCAAGGCCGCCTTCACCCGGGCGCTGCGCACCTCGTCGCTCTCCGGGGTGGACGACCTGGTTGCGCAGGGGGTCGCGCAGCTCCGGTACTCGTCGCTCGACGAGGCGCTCTCGAAGCTCGGCGCGTTGCGCGAGATCGCCCAGCTCGACTTTGGCAGCGGCTTGACGTCGCTCCTGGAATCGGTGCGGGGCTTCGAGAAGCTCTGGGCCGTCCTGGCGGAGCTGCGGGAGGCGACCCCGGCGGTGGTTGCCGGCTTCGAGCGGCTCGCTGCGGCCGAGGCGCAAGCTTGGCAGGATGCGCGGGACGCGATCACGGGGCGCGAGCGCACGGCGGAAGAGGAGCGGGCGTACCGGGAACGGCAGGCGCAGATCTTCAACGCCGAGCTCGCATTGCGCAAGGCCGAGCTCGAGCTGCGGCGCTGGGAGCTCGCGCAGGAGATCGATCTCCTCCGCACCCGAGCCGAGATCGCGCGGGCCCGCGGCGAGCTCGGGCTCTCCGAGGAGCGGATCCGCCGGGGTGAGCTGGTGCGACAGGGCGAGGTGCTCGGGGCCGAGCTGTCGATGCGCTCCGACTACTTGCGGGCGCTCGGATCGCTTGCCGAGGGCGAGGCCAGGGTCCGGCAGGCAACCCTCGAGGTCGGGAAGACGGCCGTCGAGGCGCAGATCGAGCTGCTCGAGGCACAGCTCGCGGCGCTCGACCAGCTCCTCGCGGCGCTGCCGACATCGATCGATCTGGGCGAGATCCGCATCCCGAACCTGGGCGGAGTGGATGTGTCCGCCGGCGGAGGTGGCGATCCCCTGGGCGACTTCCTGCGCGAGGTGGCCACGCTGTCGCGTTCGCTCCTGCCGCCCGCGGCGCGGCAGCTCGCGGAGCTGAACCTGCAGTTCGAGGAGCTCGTTGCCCGGGCTCTCGAACTGGGGGTCTCGACCGAAGAGCTCGACCGGATCTACGGCGAGATGCTCGCCGCGCTCCAGGCCGAAACGCGGAAGCCGTGGCAGGAGATCCTCGCGGGCAACGGGCCGCAGGCCGATTTCGACCGGATCATCCAGGCGATGATCGCGGGATTGCAGGACTACTTCGATCTCGGCCTCGATGGGACCGAGGTCATGCAGGCCGCGGCGGTGCAGCTTGCGGCGCTGCGGGATTCGATCCTCTCGTCGCTCTCGCCCACCTACGCGATGCAGATGCAGATCGACGCGCTGGCAGAGCAGATCGACTTCCTGCGGACCAACATGGAAGCTCTCGGGCTCTCGGCCGCGGATCTCGACGCCATCCTGGGCGAGCTTCAGCTTTCGAACTACCTCTCGCTGGCCGAGCGGATGGCAGACTACCTGGACGACCAGGGTCTCCTGATGGAGCTCGAACAGCTTCGCTGGGAGCTCGAGCGGGCCAACCTGCGCATGCAGATGGACCTGCTGCTCGAGGCCGGGGCGCTGAGCGAGGAGCAGTACGAGCGCCTCGTGCGGATCTGGGACCGGCTGCCGGATGCTGCCCCGGCAGGGTTCGGGTCCGGGCGCGGTGGGCGCGGCAGTTCGCCGGAGAGCAAGGTCTTCTCCGACGCCGTGGACCGGTTCCGGCGGGCGACCGAGCAGCTCATCGCCTTCCAGCAGGATCTGCTGCTCGGCCCGCAGTCGGCGCTGTCGCCCGAGGAGCGGTTCCTGGAGGCGCAGCGCCGGTATCAGGATGTCTACCAACGGGCGCTGGCTGGCGATCTGGATGCCCGCGAGCAGTTCGCACAGGTGGCGCGCGACTACCTCGACGCGGCGCGCGACTTCTTCTCGTCCTCCGAGAGCTACGCCCTGATCTTCGAGCAGATCCGCCGGGCGCTGGAGGTCCTGATCGGGATGAGCCCGCCGTCTGGCGGGTTCGGTGGCGGCAATGCTGGTAGTGGTGGCGGTAGTGGGGGCGGGGCCTACCCGGTGATCCCGTGGAGCCCGCCGAGGGGCAGCGTCGTGATCCCGGGGGGCGACCCGTGGCCGTGGTACACCCCGTCGCCGTTCCCGCCTGGTATCGGGACCCCACCGGCGCCACCGACCCCGCCGGGCATCGACCCGAGCACGGGCAAGTTGGCAGACGAGATCCGCAACAGCGGACAGTCGCAGGCGCGGGGCACGGAGCTGCTTCGGCGCGAGCTCGAGACCATGCGCGAGTCCCAGGCGGAGCAGCTGGACGAGATCCGCCGCCTGAACACGACGTTGACGCGCCGGGAGGCTCAGGCGCCACGGAGGAGTAGCGCGGCATGATCCCTGGAGTCACGGCGATTGGCGAGGTAGCGATCAGCGAGCTGCCCTTCGCGTATTCGCAGGCGCACCCCAACCCGCTGACCGCAGTGCTGGCCAATCCTGCGGCGGAGCTGATCTATGCCCTGGAGGCTGATGCGCTGCCCGCCGAGAGGCAGTGGCTGCGGTTCACGCACGACGGCGGAATCGGCACCGTAACATCCGGCTTCCTTGCCCCTCTGACAGATGGCAGCTACTCGGTGTCCGTGCGCTTCCGGCTGAACAAGATCGTCCCTGGGACCTGGCAGATGCTCGGCCCCAGGGCGTCTGCTGCGTTCTCCCCGACCGCGCCCGTGACGTTTCGCGTCGCCCCCGGCACGACACGGCTGGAGTGGGCGCACGGGGATGCACTGGTGATCCCGATGGGTGAGCTGGAGCTCGGGCGCTGGTACGTTGCCACCGTCTCGGCGGTCAAGATCGAGGAAGAGCTGTTCCGCATTCACGCATACGTAGGCGGCGCTCCGGCGGGTGGCGAATCGGGCTGGGGGCTGGATCTCAGCCTTGGATTTGTCGCGTGGGGCTCACAGGAACCACCCGGTCCGGGTCCGGGTGAGGCCCCCTCCTACGTGGACGTGGCGCGCACCCGGGTCTGGCGCGCCGCGCTTTCTCCGGCCGAAGCTCTGGCCGACGCGCTCGGCGAGGAAGTACTCCCGGGCGAGCTGATCCATGCGAGCGACTGGAGTGACGGGGCCGGCCCCTTCGTCTCTTGCACCGTGGGCCCTCCGATGACCCGCTCTTTGCAGGGCACGGAGTGGGGGGCAGACACGGCCGAGGGCGAGACGATCTATCTGGCGTCTCGCGACTACCGCACGGGGGCCGAGGACACGCCGGCGCACACGCAGTTCCCTGCGCGCCTGTCTGTCCCCTACTCGGCGGAGTCCTCCATCCTGGAGAACGGTACGCCCACCGCGGGTGGGTCGGCCTCCCTGGGCGTCGTCGAGATCGTGAACACGGACGGCGCCTGCGACAACCTGGCGGCCTCCTCCTGGTACGGGCGGCGCCTCGAGATCAAGGTCGGGACGCGAGCGATCCCGTACCAGGAGTGGGCGACGGTGTTTCGGGGTGCGGCCGAGGGGCTCTCCTGGGATTACGACCGGCTCACCCTCGCGCTGCGCGCTCCCTCTGCTGGCCTTGCCATCCCGGCCCAGGCCGCGCGCTATGACGGACGTGGGGCCTGTCTGCGCTTCGACGGGGTGGACGACTACGCCACCGGCTCGCTGGCCGCCGGTTTTCTGGGCTCTCGCACCTTCGAGGCGTGGGTCCGTCCGCTGGGGTTGCCGAGTCCGGTGGCTATTGCCGGGATGCTCGTCGCCACTGGGGGCAGCACGAACGCCGGAGCGTTGTACTGCTTCCTCTTCTACAACGGCCAGTTCGGCGCTCGTCTCGTGAAGTCTGGTCTCGATCCGGGAGTTTCCGCGGGCGGCGGACAGGCCGTCCTGGGCCGCTGGCACCACGTTGCCGTCGTCTACGACGAGACGGCGGGCTCTCTCGTGGTCTATCAGGACGGGCTGCCCATAGCTGCCATCGAGGTCCCCTTCCAGCCGGTCACCGGTCCGACGGCGGTCAACCTGGGGCGCAACGTGGCCGGGGCGCAGTTCTTCGAGGGCGAGATCGACGAGGTCCGGCTCTGGACGCGCGCCCGGACGGCCGCTGAGATCCGAGGGGACATGCACCGCCGCCTGACCGGAGTCGAGGCGGATCTCGCGCAGTACTGGCGCGTGGACGAGGGGACCGGCAGCACGCTCGCGAACGCGGTCACCGGCGGGGCGTCCCTGTCCGTTTCCGGTGCGATCTGGGTTGGCACCAACGAGGGGCTGGAGAGCGTCGCCGGGCGTCCCAAGCCTCTGGTGTATGGCCGGGTCAACCACGTGGAGCCGGTGCTGCTCGATCCGGCAAAGCTCGTCTACCAGGTCCATGACGGGCCGATTCAGTCCGTGCTCGGCGTCTACGACCAGGGGGTCGGACTGACCGCGGCCGGCGACAGCGGCGACATCTACGCCACCGCCCCGGACCCCGGCAAGTACCGGACCGACCGCTCGCGCGGCCTGCTGCGCCTGGGTTCCGTGCCTGTAGGGCCGCTTACCGTGAGCCTCGAAGGGGACGCCTCGGAGGGCAGCTATTCCGCCGCTGTCGGGGAGATCCTGCGGCGGCTGGCGCTGCGCGCCGGACTGACGCCCGAGCAGCTCGACGAAGGGAGCTTCGCTGCCCTCTCGGCAGCGCGGCCGGGCGTCATCGGCTACGTGGTGGCGGAGTCGGCAACGGCGGAGCAGGCGATCTCGGAGATCGCCGACTCCGTGGGAGCGTACTGGACCTATACGCGCGGGGGGCTGCTATCCGTGGGCGTGGTCGAGGGGCCGGGCACCGCGGTCGCCGAAATCACCGAGGCCGACATCGTACTCGGGACGCTGGAGCGGCTCCCTGCGCCAACCCCTGTGCAGCGCTGGCGCATCGCCTACGGTCGGGTGCATCGGCCGCATGCTGCGAACGAGATCGCGGGCTCGGTCTACTCCGGGGCTCCTTCTACATGGCTGTACCTGCAGTCCGAGTGGCGGTGGACAGTCGCGGAGGCGCCGGGCCTCGGGGCAGAGGCGCCCACGGCCGACGAAGTCCTGGTGCATTCCTGTTACGCCTACGAGGCCGACGCGCGCGCCGAAGCGGAGCGGCGACTCGCGCTCTACTCGGCCCCGCGAGACGTCTTCTCGATGGGGCTCACGAAGTATCGCCACCAGCTCGACATCGGGCAGACGGTGACACTGCGCCTCTCGCGCTACGGGCTGACCGCCGGCAAGCAGATGGTGGTCGTCGGCTGGGCCGAGGACGCGACGAGCGGGGAGATGCGGGTGACGCTGTGGGGGTGACGAAGTGGGTGGTACGCGCCGAAGTGCTGCTCGGCGATCAGGACGCGGACGAGGTGGGGCGCGAGATTGCCGCCGCCGTCGCCCCTGCCGAGATCACCGCAACACAGGTCATGCCGATGGAGGGGGGCGGGCGGATCTGGGGTGGGACGTGGGAAGCCCCGGCGCCTGGCCTCCAGCTCCACGTCTGGGCCTCGTTGCAGGCGTTGCTCACGGATCGGGGATGGGCCGGGTCGCTCGCCTTGCACGAATGCCGGCCGGGAGAGTCGTGTCGCAACGAGACCTATCGCGAATGGAGGAGGACGAGTGGATGAGCTGCTGATTCTGACTCCGGAGGTAAGTGATGCCGCCGCAATCCTCCCCTTGGCGTCCGGAAGCACGCCCGGGTCGATGGGGGTGGGGAACCTCTTGCGCATGCAGCCATCCGATGTGTGCCGCTGGACTGACCCCGCTCTGGCCGGCTGCTACCTCGACCTCGGGGGCCTGCGACCGGTGGATACGGTCTGGCTTGGCTATCACGGAGCGCGCCCGTCTGCGCCAAGCTCTGCGTGGAAGGTGCAGAGCGCCGACTCGCTCGACGACCTGATCGACGAGGCTCCGAGCTTCGACTCGGGCTGGCTGCCGATGCCCAGCGCTGACCCGGACCTCTACGACGGGCGCACGCACGAGCTGTTTCGCCTCCCCGCCGAGGTCACAGCCAGGTTCTGGGCGATCCGCTTCGACTTCCCCAGCTCCGAAGACGCCTTGCCAAGTGGCTACTTCGAAGCCGGACGCCTCGTCCTCGGGCGCGCCTACTGCCCCGCCGCCGGGGTGGAGTACGGCGCGCAGCTTGGCGTGTCGGAACAACCGCAGGAGCTGCAGAGCGAGGGCGGGCAGGTCTATCTGCGCGGCAGGGCGAAGCGACGCTGGATGCGCTTGTCCTGGGCGGCCGACTCCGAGCAGTCCGCCCACGACGATGCGCTGCGGCTCGCGCGGCAACGCGGGGCCTCCCGCGAGATGGTCGTCTGTTCGAAAGCCAACGGCTCTCCGGCCGCGGTGATGGCGCGTACGGTGTACGGCGTCGCCGATGAACCCCTGCTCGTGAGCATCCTTGGATACAACACCTTCACCGTCGACCTGACGGTCCGGGAGATCCCCTGATGGCCCTGAAGATGCGCGATCGCGTGAAAGAAACCACCACGACCGTCGGGACCGGCGCCTATACCCTGGGCGGCGCCGCGACCGGTTTCCGCGCGTTCAGCGCGGTCCTCACGAATGGTAATACCTGCTACTACGTCTGCACGGACGGCGTGAACTGGGAAACGGGGCTCGGAACCTATACCTACTCCATCAATGGGCACCAACTCGCGCGAACAAGCATCTACGCATCGAGCAACTCCGGGAGCGCGGTCAACTGGAGCGCCGGGACCCGCGACATCTTCCAGTCCTACCCGGCAGAGGGGCTACTCTTCACGGCCAACAACCTCTCGGAATTGAGCGGTACGCGGACGCTCGTCCTGGCCAACCTCGGGCTGCTCCCGGGCTCGCAGAGCGGTGGCGCGAACGGGCAGGTGGTCCGCCTCTCGTCGGCCAACGCCTGGGTCGCTGCTTCCCGGACCGACACCGTGGACCAGCTCGTCGGCCTGATGTTCCGGCAGGGCGACGCTTACTGGCCGCCGGGCTCGGTGATCACCGGGCTTTCTGGCCTGACCGCAGGCGCTGTCTACTACCTCTCGACCAGCGGCGCAATCACCACCGTTGCGCCAACCCCGTCCGGCAGCCTTCGCCGCGTGGTGATCGGGAAGGCCATCTCCACCACTGCGCTGCTTTTCTGGCCCGGGACGCCCATCACGGGGTAACGCAATGCCGCAGATCCTTCGCCCCGACGGCACGCTCCAGACTGACTTTTGGCGAGTCTCCGGGACCGGCAGCGCCGTGTTGCATCCGGCCATCAACGAGGTAGACCCGGACGACGCGACTTCAATCCGGTGTCCGAACCCGGGCGGTGGGCTGCACTGGGACGAGCAGACGGCGAAGTTCTCCCTCCCTCCGGCCGATGAGCCCGCGAGAAGGACCTCGCATGCCGTGTTCCTCCGTCTCTGGCGCCGCCCGGATGCAGAATCGACGGCCAGTTTCAAACTCACTCTGAAGGGTGGAAGCTACGAGCACGACTTCTACGGTACGGCGCCTCCAGACCCGACAGCCTTGCAGTTCACAGTGCCGGAGGCACAGGCGCGAGACTTCGATGACTACTCGGCGATGGAGGTCTGGATCGAGCGGAGCTACGCCGCGTCGGGGTTCTATGTCTCCTGGCTTGCGGTGACCATCCCGTACCCGGCATTCGCTCACCTCGACCAGAGCAACGGCGGGTTGATCGTGGCCGCTCCCTCGAGCGGGCATTACCTCGAGCTGGCTGGTGGAGGCGCGCTGCGCATCGCTGGCGAGGAGACGGACGGAGCCCTCACCCTCGGGGGCGGAGGCGGTTATGTGGTCAAACTCTAGGAGGTGCCGATGACGATCCACCGAATCCGGCGTGGGGACACCTTGCCGCCGCTGCGCGCCACCCTGACCGGGCAGGATGGCGCCGCGATCACTCTGGAGGACAGCACCGTCGAGCTGCACCTCGCGCGGGCTGGCCGCGTGGTGGTGCGCGAAGCGGTGATCCTGGATGCTGCCAAAGGGATCGTGCACTACGAATGGAGCGCCGCTGATTGGGAGGAAGAGGGGCTGTCGGTCGGCTCCTGGCGCCTGGAGTGGCAGGTGTCGCTCGGCCCGGGCGACGTGATCACCGCTCCGCCGACCGGCCATGACGTGCTCGAGATCGAAGAGGACCTGGCCTGATGGCGACCCTTGGCGAACAGTCCCTTCTGTCGGTGCTTCACGGCGGGGAGCCACTCCCCGGAGTCGAGACGGAGCTCGCAGCGCCACTGCGAGCGCACCCGAGCGCCAACATCCCGCTCGCCGCGCGTGCGGCGCTCGACGTCATGGCCCGGCGCCGCGGTGACCAGGCCGAGCTCAACCTGTCTGCAGCGCTCTGGTGGGAACACCTCGAGCCAGGCGTCCCGGGCGTGCTGATGCGCAACGAGTTCGGCTCAACTGTCTACGGGCCCTGGATCGTCTGCCCCATCGCGACAGCCGCCCGGGTCCATGCCGGCAACGATGCCGGACGGCGAGCCCGGGAATGGGTGCGCGCCTGGGCCACGCTCGCGGTGCTCGCCACCGGCTGGGAGGAGGGGCTGCTCATCTCCGACCAGGATGATCCCCCGGGGCGCCCGGCCCCCGGGCCGGTGTTTGCCACCGCCCAGAGCGACCGGCAGGCTGGCTACACCCGCCGACGGCGCGGGATCTTGCCATCGGTCTTCGCCGGCGAGCGCTCCTGGCAACGGTCGTGGCAGGGAGATGACGACTGGCGGCTCGCTCGCAGCTACATCGACGAGCCTTCGGCCTCGCAGCTCGTGCAGTCCCTGCTCGGAATCCCCTGGCGACCCCACCCGGGCGAGGACGGCGACTGGGTGGCGCGATATGTCGCCGGGGTGGCGCGCACGTTCCCCGCCGAAGACCCCGTGCTCCCCCTCAACAGCGCAGAGGTTGCCCTCCTGGCCTCCGTCTTCGCGGATCGTTCAGCACAGTCCGTCGCGCGTGTGCTGCCCTGGCTCGACGGCTGGGTCCCCGAGCATCGCTACGTGCTCGGTTGCACCGATCGCGGCCTCTGGATGCTCGCGACATCCGGCGGCCGGACTTCGACGGCTCCGCTCTACGCCGCCACGTGGGAAGCGGGCGGGGCGCAAGGTTGGCTCGCCTGCGATGACGGGCGCCGGAAGTCGGGGGGAGCCCCGGATGCCATCGTCGCTGGCCGAGGCTGGGAAGAAGGCGATCTGCTCCGGTGCGAGCGATCGGATGGGCTCTACGGCACCCGCGAGCTGCGCAAGCCTGGCGGCGCCGAGCTCTGGCGCCTGCAGATCGGTCCGGACGGCTACCGCCTCGAGGTCCCCGCTGGCGAAACTTCGCCCGCGCCTCCGCCTGCCCCTGCTCCGCCTCCGGTACGCCCCAGGCGCCGGCGGTGTCGCCTGCTGCGGCGCCTCTTCGGGAGGGGCTGACGTGCCCGGAGCGCCAGCCGGACTCGCTCTCTTCGAGACTGCGTACGCGCGAACACTCGCCTGGGAACAGCCGTACGCCAACGATCCGGCAGACCCCGGTGGCGAGACCGTTTACGGGATCGCGCGGCGTCGTCACCCCGACTGGCTCGGGTGGCGCAGGGTCGAGGCTCTGCGCACTCAGCCTGGCTTCCCGCGATCGCTGGGGACCGATGTCGAACTGCAGCGGCTCGCCCGAGCCTTCTACGCGACGGAGTTCTGGCGTCCCCTGCGCTGCGACGAGATCGCCGAAGCCGGGAGCCCGGATCTGTCCGCCAAGGTGTTCGATGTCGCGGTCAACGTCGGGCGTCGCAGAGCCGCTGAGCTCCTGCAGCTTGGCCTGTGCGCTGCGGGTGGGGCGCTCGAGATCGACGGCCGCATCGGCCCCGACACCCTTGGGAGCCTGTCCCGAGCTGGCCCGGGGATGGCTCTTGCGCTGCTCCGCTCGGTGCAGGCGGGTTACTACCGCGGACTCGTCGCGGCGCGCCCGGCCCTGCAGCGATTCGCGAACGGCTGGGAGCGGCGGGCGCTGTCGTGAGTGTCCCGGGGGCAACGCCGAGAGCAGAAACGGCGTGGCGCGAAGGTCCGCCGAAGTGGGTCTACACGGCCTACGCCGTGAGCCTTGCAACGATCCATCTGGCATTGGCGGGGCTCGACATCGGCAGATACTTCGACCTCTTCGAGCTCGCCTGGCCGTTCTACGCCTCTCTGATCGCGATCACGAGCGGCTCCGCGGTAGCGCTCCACCTCGGCAGGCGTCGCGCTGCGCGACCCCTGGGAATGTACGACGAGAGTACGCACGCATACCCCTACGAAACAGCGGGGAGCTACGATGACACCCGAACCCTTGACGACCTGGGACTCCCGGCTCCGCCGCGTCGGTAGTCTGGTGCTGCGGCATGGCGTGACCTGCGCGGTCGGAGGTGCGCTCGCGCTCCTGCTGGCCGGGGAGCTTCTCGACTGGCGACGCGAGCAAGAGCCGGTGCGCCGCGTGGTGACCGTCCGCCCGACCTCGCGACTGGCTGATGCCGAGTTGGTTCGCATCCCGGCCGATCTCGTCGTGCCGGTGATCCCAGGCCGGACCCTCACGCGGCTGGAACGCGACTACGCCACCGGGCCCCTGGCAACCGTCGTCCCATCCGGCGACATCGTCGGGTCGAGCGGATCCACTCTGTCCGGCGGGCTCGCCGATGCGGAGCTCGTGCTCGGCGAGTTCCGCCTCCCGCGGCTACCAGAAGGCGGGGGGGCCCTGGTGACGCGCGACGCCGGCGGAGGAGTCGACGTTCGGGTGTTGCCAGCTCCCCGCCGCTTCCTCTCCATCCGCCCGGAGTGGTCCATCGGGGGGCTGGTCTCGCCGTCCGGCGCGGAACGCGACTGGCGGGCCTACGGCCGCTGGAGCGGGCTGCGAATCGGCCGCGTCCATGCCGTGGTCGAAGGCGGGGCACACCGCACCGGGAATCGTTCGGGCGCCTACGCCATGCTGGGCGCTGAAATCCGCTTCGGCGCTCAGTAGACTGCCTGCGCCAGTTGACTTGCATGCCACAGGCGCCGCGCCCAATCAGAGACCACTGCGAACTCAGCACCCGCTGGCG
>Ga0116142_10001015_pt1 | contig 35421 bp, 29 predicted proteins | sample AD_UKC033_MetaG_FD_89785 | JGI IMG/M metagenome (GOLD analysis project Ga0116142, IMG submission 89785) | Active sludge microbial communities of municipal wastewater-treating anaerobic digesters from USA - AD_UKC033_MetaG | ecosystem: Engineered > Bioreactor > Anaerobic > Digestate | place: USA... | reverse complement strand
AGAAGATGTCGTAACCATACCAACCTCCTTGTCGGATGTCTCTCACAACACCCATCGGACGGTTGGTATGTTTCTCTTGATACCACATCCACATTACCCGATCAAAAAGTGCGAAAGTTCACGCGTATGTCTCTGGCGGAAAAGAGCTCATCCACGCCCCCTGCCTTGGCTGCCTATCGCTTGGAGCACGATGTTGGAGACCCCAGGCCGCGTGGCCCGTGACCCGTGGCTTGTTTAGAATCCCCGAAAATCGGCGTCAATCGGCGTAATCGGCGGATGAAATGGTGCGTGGCACGCACCCTGTAAGACTCCTCGTCTCCGCGCGGAGGTTATTAAGGACAAGCACTGGCTTCATGCCGCGAAAACGCCTGTCTATCCCGCCTTGGTCCTCATCAAGGGCAGATTCGTGGATTCGCCGGTGGCTTCGTTGATGATGATCAACGCGCCCATGTCCTCGCGCTGCAATTGCTCGTTGGCGTTCAGAAGCTCGATGCCGTAGACCGTCCCATCCGGCGCCATGTCCACGACCAGTTCGTCGCTGATCCGCAACGACTCCACATCCTCGCGTTTTTCGTGAAAGCGTATGTACGCCACGTTGTATCTCGGATCGTACGTGAGTTTCATTCTGTTTGCGCCTCAGAAATACCGCACTATCACGGTAATCACGAGCCACTCCTGCTCCTCGCGAACCGCGTAGGCTTCGATCTGTTTCGTCGCGTAGAGTCTGCCGTGCCATTGTTGCTCGAACACAAAGTTCCTCCGGAATCCAGCCCGGCCGTACTTTGCCTCAAAGCGCTCGCCTTCCAGGATCGCGGCCGATACCTCCACCTCGGTTGCACCACGTTCAACCATCCGCTGTCTGGCATGCGAGTGAAACCGAACGGCCATGACTGTCGGACTCCTATCTTCACGTCATCAACGTTCCGGCGACCCTTCCGACGAGACTATAGCATTCGGCACTCGGCATGTCCAGGAGATTGAAATACCATGCTGGAGGCCCCAAGGCGGCAAACTCCGGCCTGAGGCCGCGGAACGGATATGTCCCGTGTTTTCACGGGTTTGTACCTCGGTGTGCTCTGTGTCTCTGTGGTTCGATTCTTGCTTGAATCGGCGGATGAGATACTCTTGCTGATCCACAGGCAGATGGTGGACGCAGTCCACCCTACCGCTGTCGCCGCATCATCGGTCCCTTCTGTTTGCCGCCTCCCGCCTACGGCCTTCTCAGACCCCTCCGGATGAGCCGCAGAAGAGGGACGGTCGTCCGGGGCCGCTGACGCTGGGCGAATAACACCACTACTATTTTCGGTTTTTATGCAACCTACAGACCTCTCGAAGCGTCTTCTATGAAGACAGGCAACCGCGTTGACGGTCCTTCCTGAGTCCCATGCGGTCTTGTCGGACTTCGATCCTGTTCTGCGAAACGAAGCCAACTCGTGGATCGCGGGATGGGATTCCCGGCGCGGACGGAATTGGCTTCGTTTGGCGCAGATGCAGTACGCGAGGCAGGGTCGAAGGCAGGCATGCACGAGGCGGATGACGCCCTTTGGGGATCGGTCCGGCCGGGGGAGCTACTTGTTGCGATCCAGAAGAGCGGTCGCCAGGTGGCGCAGAACGTCGGCGCTGGCGCCGAACGGCTCCAGTTCGGCCACCGCCTCGTGGGCCAGCGCGTGGGCCAGTTCCCTGGCCTTCTCGATGCCGACGACCGCGGGGTAGGTGCATTTTGCCGCTGCGACGTCCTTGCCTGCGGTCTTGCCCAGTTGCTCACTGGAGGCGCTGACGTCGAGGATGTCGTCGGCGATCTGGAAGCCCAGGCCGATTCTCAGGCCGTACCGACCCAGCGACTCGCGTTGTCCCGCGCTCGCCCCGCCGCACCACGCGCCCATCAGGGTCGCACAGCGGAACATCTTGGCGGTCTTGTTCGTGTGGATGTACTCCAGGACCTCGACGGTCCCGGCCTTGTTCTCGGCCCTCAGATCGGCGACCTGCCCGGCCACCATGCCCGCAGGACCCGCCGCCCGCGCCAGCTCCCGAACGAGATTCACCGCCAGCGACGGATCGCTCACCCCGTCCGCGAGGACCTCGAAGGCCAGCGTCAGGAGTCCGTCACCTGTCAGAATCGCGGTCGCTTCGTCGAAAGCCTTGTGGCAGGTCGGACGCCCGCGGCGCAGATCGTCGTCGTCCATCGCCGGCAGGTCGTCGTGTACGAGCGAATAGGTGTGGACCATCTCGATAGCCGCCGCGGCCAGGCGTGCGTCGGCGTTGTCTCGCCCGGCCACCAGCTCGCAGCACCACAGGACCAGCGCCGAGCGAATCCGCTTGCCCGGCGACGAGAGCGTGTACTGAAGCGATTGACGCAGGTCCTCCGGGATTTCTTTCTGCTCGGCCAGGAGCCGGTCGAGCGTGTCGTTGACGATCTGAACCCGTTCGTCCAGCGAACGGGAGAAGTCTGATTTGGCTGTGGACGATGACATAGAACCGTGAGAATTTACTATTTATGATTTACTATTCGCGATTGAGGTCCAATAGTAAGTCGCAAATGGCAAATAGTAAACCACGAATGATTTTAGTTCTCGGCGTGACCGCTTCCGGCAAGGCCCGCCTGGGCTTCGAGCTGGCGCGGTCGCTGGCCGGCGAGATCCTCAGCGTCGATTCCATGAAGGTCTACCGACGGATGGACATCGGCACCGCCAAGCCCTCCCGCGATGCGCAGCAGGAGGTCCGCCACCACCTGATCGACGTGGTCGAGCCGAGCGAGTCCTTCAGCGTCGGCCTGTTCCTGGAAAGGGCCCTGGCGGCCATCGAGGACATCCGCAGCCGGGGCAAGACGGTCGTCGCGGTGGGCGGTACCGCCCTGTACCTCAAAGCCCTCCTCTACGGGCTCTTCGACGGTCCCGGCAGCGACGAGTTCATCCGCGCCGAACTGCGGGCACAAGCCCAGCGGGAGGGTCTGGGGAAACTGCACGAAGCCCTGCGCCAGATCGACCCGGATGCGGCCGCCCGGATCGACCCGAACGACGCCAAACGCATCATCCGCGCCCTGGAGGTCTTCCGCTTGACCGGAAAGCCCATCTCCAGCTTTCAGAAGCAGTTCGATGCCCAACAGCCGATGCACGACTGGACCCTCCTGGGCCTTCGCCGCGAGAAGGCCGAGGAGAGCCAGCGAATGAACGCCCGCGTCAAGAGGATGATCGAGCAGGGCCTCGTCGACGAGGTCCGATCGCTCCTCGCGGAGGACAAGCCGCTCAGCCAGCAGGCGCGATGCGCGATCGGCTACGCGGAGATCATCGAGCACCTCCAGGGCCGAATCAGCCTGGAGGACGCCATCGAGGAGATCAAGAAGAACACCCGCCGGCTCGCGAAGGGCCAGCGGACCTGGTTCAAGACGTTCAAAGGGGTCCACTGGCTCGATGTCGGGCCCGAGGAGTCGGCCGAGTCCGTGCTCGAGCGGGCGAAGAGGGAATTGGACGCGTAGTGTCCTGCATGTCAGCTCCGGGGAGACGGAGAAAGGCAGGTCGGGCCTATATTCTTCAACGAAATCTCTTGGTTCGTGGCCCAGCCGCCCCCGGCTGGGGAAAGAACACCCCCGAGGGCGGGGGTGCCACAGACGGCCTCAGGCCGTCTGGAGTTCCTGCTGGGCCCGAAGGATCGCGGCGGCCTCGCCCAAGACGAGCTGTTTGACCAGACTCTGCGGAACCAGGGTCATGCCCATGCTGAAGATCCGCTCCTCTACCATCGCGGCTACGACGCGAGCGGTCTGACGGGACAGTCCCGACTCATCGGTCAGCTCGTCGATGATCCGGCTCTTGTCCCAAGGCACTCGCTCCGGCGGTCTCGGCGTACGGTACAGCCGTTCCACGTCCGAGAAATCCCGCACGTCCACCGCCAGGACCTCGGTCCGCGCTCGCTTCAGACGACGCTCGATGGCGTGTTCGCCCAGCGCCAGCGCCGCGTCCTCGAAGCCGGTCGAGACCAGCACCGCCTTGATCATCGAGAAGATCTCGCTGGAGCTGGTCTGGCGGGACTCCTGTCTGCGATAGAGGTAGTAGGTCACCACTTCGGCCAAGTCCTCCGCCATCGCCATGTCCGGCTCGCCCGCGCCGGACAGCGCGTTGTTGATCGTACCGACCACCTTCGTGTGGATGTACTCCTCGGTCGTCCCGTCGCTCTTGGTGACCTGCAACTGCTTGCGCATCTGAGCCGTCTGCCTCCATGCCTGGTGACCGGGTTCGGAAAAATGGAAGATCGGGCCTATATTCTTCAACGAAATCTCTTGGTTTGTGGCCCAGCCGCCCCCGGCTGGGAATCGATCACCCCCGAGGGCGGGGGTGCCACACGACCATGGTTTGGGAGGGAAAAACCGATGAAGAGATTCTTCCCTCCCAAAACAGGCCCGATCTTCCATTTTTCCGAACCCTACTTTCTAATGCTCAAAGAGCTTGAGCTGTTCAGCAGGCTCCGTTTCCCGGATCGCCTTGCTGACCTCCTCGATGAGTTCGCCCGCGTCGTCGAACTCCCGATAGACGCTGGCGAAACGGATGTACGCGACCTTGTCCACGTCGCGCAGGTGCTTCATCACGCACTCTCCGATGAACGCGGAAGTCACTTCCTTGTCGAAGTTGCGGAAGATGTCCTCTTCCGTCTTGTCCGCCACCTGCTGAACCTGCTCCGCGGAGATCGGACGCTTGTAGCACGCCTTCTGCAGGCCGGCGATGATCTTCTCCCGCTCGTACGGCACGCGCGACTTGTCCTTCTTCACCACGTGCAGCTTGAAGCCCTCGCCCGTCCGCTCGTAGGTGGTGAAACGCCTCTTGCAGACCAGGCACTGGCGGCGCCGCCGGATCACGCGTCCCGAATCGCTCGAACGCGAATCGACGACCTTATCGCTGTCTTCCTTGCAGAAGGGACATCTCACGACCCAACTCGACCTCCCTGAACGTCCATCCCCACCGGCCGAAACCAGAACCCCCGGCCATCCATTCCACGCACCTGCGATCCTTCTACACTATATAGCTGACCACCCGATTGTAGGGCCTATATGTAGCGTGTCAACGGAAAATATTGCGAGGTCATTCGGCGATGAACGTAGCGGAGTCCTTCATTGCCTCGCTGGTCAGGCCCGCTCCGCCTGTGGCACCCCCGCCCTCGGGGGTGATTCCTGGGACTACCCAGCCGGGGGCAACTGCCACAATTCCCCAGCCGAGGGCTACTCCCGAGATTCCCCAGCCGGGGGCTACTCCCGAGATTCCCCAGCCGGGGGCGGCTGGGCTACAGGTTCTCGTCTTTCGCACGGCGGATGTCGCTGTCCTTTTGCCCATCCCGCGATCCACGGCCGGGCCGTGTGACACCGCCGGCTCGGGGGTTCGCGCTGGGGCAAACAAGAAAGGGCCGGGAGGCATGCCTCCCGGCCCTTGGGGTCTCAGAGATGACTTTGGCCCAGCCGCCCCCGGCTGGGAATCGATCACCCCCGAGGGCGGGGGTGCCACCGGATTACGGGTTGGCCAGCTTGAGGACCTCCGATTTGGGCAGGGCGCCGCGGTAGATCCGCACGTCGTCGATCTGCCCGTCGTAGAATCGGTCCGTGTTCTGCGAGTCGCGGCCAATGTTGACCGCGTACGTCACCGAGTCGATGTCGCCTGTGTGCAGGTTGCTGGCGACCAGGGCACCGTCGACGTAGAGCTTCAACTGGACGCCGTCATAGGTGCCTGCGACATGGTGCCACGTGCCGTTGAAGTCCACCGTCAGGACCTCGCTGTTGGCGGCGTACCAGGCGCCGTCGTAGATGAAGAACTCGATGGTGTTCCCGGTGTTGTGCTTGAGCGAGTAGCTGGTGTCGCCCTTGGCGACGAACGGGTTGTGCTCGCTGTAGCCGGCGTCGTCGGGCTTGATCCACGCCGAGAGGGTGACGGCATCCGTGATGTCGAGCGTGGCGCCGGTGCCGCAGTTGACGTAGTCGTCGATGCCGTCCAGGTTCAGCGAGGCACCGATGCGACCGGCGGTCACGTACGTCGGACCCCCGGCGAGTGTGCCGTGGTTGCCGTTGCCCGAGCTGTCCAGGACGTTGTTGTCCAGCGTCCAGTGCCCGACCAGCACCGGGGTCACGACCGTCGTCTCGCGGGCGGGATACAAGCGGATGTCGTCAAAGTACAGCGTGCCCGATCCGGTCCCGTCGCTCAGGCCGATCGTGATCGACTGGATGCGAGTCAGCGTCACGCCCGCGAAGCTGCTCAGCGGGATGCTCCACTCGGTCCAGGCGGGGTCGGCCAGGGCGGTCTTGTCCTCGCCCGCGGCGCCGAACACGACCCTGGCGGTCTTCTTGTTCTTGTCGGCCAGCTCCACCCACATGGATACGTTCGTCGCATTGCCCGCGACGCCGTAGAAGGACAGGCTCAGCGTCTCGACGCCGGCCTCGGTCCAATCCCGCACGTCCTCGAAGGTCAACGTGGCCTTGGAGGTCGGCTCCGACGCGGTGTTCGTGTAGGCCAACGGCATGGACTGGGCGCCGCCGTGGATAATCGTCTGCTCGGCAAAGGGCGAGCTGTCGTGGCCGACGATCGAGCCGTTGGTGGCATCCTCGTAGCCGTCGGCCCAGGACTCGTAGATCCGGCTGCCCTCGTCGTCGGTGTAGCTCTCGAAATCGTCCACCACGATGGAGTCGCCTGTCGTGAAGCTCCAGACCACGCTTTCCCAGGCGGCCGGGCTGTCGGCCTCGTTAACCTCGACGACCTTCCAGTAGTAGGTCGCGGCCAGATCGACCGTCACCTGGCAGGTCGGCTCGGAGGCCTCGACCACGGGCGCCGTCCCTTCGAGGACCGCCTGCTGGTCCTGGCTCACATACACCTGGTGCGACACGGCGTGGCGCCCAGCCCGCCAGCTCAGGGTCGCCGTCGGAGTGATGCCCGTCGCTCCCACGGCCGGCGAAGGCTCGCGGGCAGCCAGGGGCACCTCGTAGAACCGTACTTCGCTCAAGCTCGCCTGAGGCGAGAAGCCGCCCCAGTTGTCGTGGATCGTCAGCCTGACGTACTTGGCTGCGGCCTCGCCGAACGCGATCGATATGTCGGAGACGTAGCCGTCCTCGCCGGGGGCCTGAGCGAACTCGAAGTCGCCCAGGACCGTCCAGTCGTTGGCGTCCATGGAGTATTCGACCGTGACGTTCTTGGCGCCGATGCCGACGAAGGACTCGCTCGCCTGGTTGGAATTCCAGACCAGGAGCCGGTCGAGGGCGCACGGCCTGTCGAACGCGTACTGGATCGAGTGAGGCGCCGCGACGCCTTTGGCGGTGACCCACATGCAGTCGAATGCCACCGAGTGCTTGTCGCCGTTCATGCCGGAACCGTCGATGGTCTTCTCCGGTCCTGCGGCCACAGAGTACTGGCTGGACGCGGTGGCGATGATCCGAGTGCCTGCGACGGGGTACGAATACGGCTCGGCCGTGAAGGACCAGACGTCGCCCGTGAAGGTCGTGCCATCCGCGGTGGTTTCATCGACGCGCCAGTAGTAGGTCTTCCCGAATTCGAGAAGCCCCTCGGGATCGAAGCGGGTGTCCGTGGGACTAGCGGTCGGCTGCGTGGCGCCGCTGACCTCGTCGTACGAGGCGCCGAAGAAGAGCTTGTGCGAGACCGCCCCTTGGCCCGCAACCCAGGCGAGAGACACGTCGCGCGGCAGATCGGTCGCGCCGTCGGCAGGCGACGGAGCCGACGCGATAGCAGGATCCTGAAGACCCGCCATGATCGCCATGATTTCGTCGGCGTTCAGCGCCCGGCTGAAGAGCGAGACATCGTCGAGGGCTCCGGTCATCCGGCGGCCGGACTGGCCGGAGGTTCCGTCGCCGCCCAGGTAGATATTCGCGTTCCAGTTGACCGCGGCGTGAGCGACCGCATTGGTGGCCGTCGCAATGCCGTTGACGTAGAACACCGCCTTGTCGGACGCCACGGTCACCGCAGCGAACGTCCATTCGTTGTTGACCACGTAGGAACCCGACGGGCGGAAGCTCCAGGAGTTCGAGGCGTCGCCCCAGTGGTAGGCCAGTTGGTAGCTGGCCAGGACATTGAGGCCCGTGGCGCTGCCGCGGGTCATCATGATGGACGCCCACTCGGGCTGAACGCCATAGGGCTTGATCCAGCCGGCCATGGTGGCGGCCGTCATGGTGATATTCACTGCGGGGATCTCGACCAGCGTGGGGATCTTCAGCTCCACCGCACTGCCGTGGATTCCCGTGGTCCAGACCGGGCTGCCGTTGACGAAGATCCCGTCGTTCCCGTTGGGGGACGAGTCGGCGACCGTGCTGCCCTCGCCCTCATCGCACGCCCACCATCCGACGATGGCGGGGTCCGTGAGCGGATTGAACGCGCCCCAGGCGGCGCCGCCTGAAATCAGGGCCAGCAACAGAACAAGCGAGACAAGACCAGTGCATCTCTTCAACATAAGACTTCTCCTTCACGCAAGACTATTCGAACGGCCTTCCCCCATCTCTTCGGATACTCCAGGCGACACATCATAGGATATGAGTACGATCGGTTTGAGCAACCTCCTTCCTGTAGTTGGCAACAGTGCGGGGGGGACATAGGCGACAGCGTTTCCCTGGGACGGGGTCCCAGACGAAATGTACCGCGACTGCCTCGTCCGTCTCAAGGCGTCCGGCGCGAGGCCTTCCGACATGGACTCAACGCGCATCCCGTCCCGCGAGGGGCGTTCCGCAGCGACCCGTCCTCCCACACGATCACACCATCCAACGCGGCGGACCACCGCGCCGCGATACTGGAGACATTATGCCACAAGCCGGGCCGACATGCAACGCTTTTCTCGGACATCGCCCTGTGGGCATAAAAAAGGCCCCTGCGTCTGGGGACGCAGAGGCCGGCTCGGAAAGAAACTCACGTAGCCCCCCCAAAAGATCGTCATGGCCCAGTTCCCTTTCCGAGCGTGCAGTCGCAGGTCAGCCTGGGGTCTTTCGGGAGCCCGGGACGCGGCCCTTTGCATCCGGGCGCCCCCTTCCTGTCCGTGTGGCAGGCCTCTGCTTGAAAGACTGATTCACGCTTACTGCTTTCTGCCTTCCCTCCTCCATGCTACCCAAAGTCTACGTTAGAAATCGCAAGAAGCAAATCGGGGCGTGAAGTGTCAGGTTCCCAGCTCGAAGCCTCAAACCGAGTCTCGACACTCACTCTGACTTCACACTTCTTCGACCGTCGCCTTGCTTCGCAGCGTGTCGAGGTACTCGCCGAGGATCTGCTCCCTCTTCTGCTCCCTGACCTGCTCGACGATCTGCTCTCTGACCTCTTTCAACGGCGGGATCGCCGGCGGCCGGCGGTCGTACAGCTTGGCGATGTGGAAGCCGAACCGCGTGCGGAACACGTCGCTGACCTGGCCGGGATTCAGATTGAACACCACGTCTTCGAACTCCTCGACCAGTTGTCCGCGGGAGACGTAGCCGAGATCGCCGCCGCTGTCGGCACAGTCGGTGTACTTGTTCACAACCGCCTCGAACGGCACGCCCGACGCGATTTCCCGCTGCGCCTGCGCCACGGTCTCATGCGCGGTGGCCTCGTCCGTCTGCCAGTTGACGTATTTGACCACATGGGCGACGCGGATCTGCTCGCCCGACGCGAATCGATCCTGATGCTGGCTGAAATACTCCTGGATCTCGGACTCCGAAGGTTCGCCCACCTTCGTACAGACCTCGTTGATCTTGTGCTCGACCTTGATCTGGAGCTCGATCATCTCTTTGACTCTCTCGTCGCTGTCGACGCTGAACTCGCGATGGAGGTCCTCGGGCTTCTCGAACCGCTCCTTGAGCCTGGCAAAGGCCGCCTCGACGTCGGCCGCCGGGATCTGCGGTACGCTCTTGCTCGCCTCCTGGCGCAGCAGCACCCGCTCGATCACATTCTCCTTGGACCAGTCCTGGAGCTGGGCCTCGCGAGTCGCGGCATCGAGGTCGGCGAAGGCCCGCTCGTAACTGGGACGCAGGCGCTCGGCCTCCGCCCGGATTTCCTCGTCTTCGATTCTCTGGCCGTTCACGATGATCGCCATTCTGTCTGTGCTCCTGTCCGCGCTGGCGGAGTCAATCTTCCATAGACGGGACCCGAGAGAGTCCGCGACTTGTCACCCCCGCGAAAGCGGGGGTCCATCCCGTTCGACGAGTGTATGGATTCCCGCTTGCGCGGGAATGACACACGATTAAGATCGCTCTCACATTGAGAGAGCCGAATCACACAACGTCTTCTTTCCCCTCAACCCCGTGCCTTGGCGAACCAGTCGGGATCGCGAGCCAGCTTCTGGCGGGCCTCCTGTGTCATCATCTCGAACGCCGGGTGGTCGCTCGTCCAGGCCCGCTGCGAGAAGGGGGTCTTTCGCATCTTCTCGACCTCTACCGCGGCGTCGCGGAGGTAGCTGCCGTAGATGTGCAGCGAGTCGCTGATGTCCACGTATCGACCGACACGGACGGGTTCGCCACGCTTGGCGGCAATCGCGTCGGCAATCGTTCGCTGCAGGTCGGTCAACGCGTAGACGTTCATGAACCAGGCTTTGTACAGGTCCCGGCTCCGCCAGTGCGTGTTCATGTTCAGCGTCCACTGGCCCGCTTCGTCGGGCACGAGCCTGCACCAGATCCGCTGGAGGCACGGCGGATCGTCCGTCTGCGGATCGGCGGTGGGCATCCAGGTGACTGCCTGGGCCCGTCGGGTGTGACCCGCTTCGGACAGCGCGTCGATGATGTACTGGATCTGGTTGACCGCGCGGAACGGCTTGGGACTCTTGGGATTCCGCAGGTCCTCGACCGGGCGATAGGCGAAGAGTCGCTCGTGATAGGTGTACGTCCACTTGCCCGCCGCGGGATCGATCCAGTGGTCGTGAATGCCGCTGACGACCTCCTGGCGGTACGCTTCGAGCTCCTCGGGCCCGCCGGGGAAGTTCTTGTGAATCCGAGGCTCGTTGAACGGGTTCGTCACCGCGATCATCACCGTCGCGTCCTTGCTGGGCGGATCGTCGGGCTTGTCGTACTGGGTCTTGACCTCGTAGCCCTGGTCCCAGACCGCCAGCACCGCCTTCTCCCAGGCTTCGGGCAGGCACTCGGCGGCAATGGAGATCACGGGCATCGTCTCACAAGCAGTCGTCGTCATCGTACCGGTTTCACCTCCCGAGGCTCGGTCCCCCGCCTCGGCTTCAAGAATCGACTGATATCCAGCTCCTGTTGCGTGATGTTATACTGGGCGTGTCGTTCCGCGACCTCCTCGAGCATCTGTTTGGCCCGGAAGGCGTACCAGCTCTCCGGCCATCGCTGCAGGATGTCCCGGCATGCCTTGACCATCGGGCCATACTGCATCATGGGGAGCCGACCGATGCTGCGACTGGCGACCGCCCAGGGGAGAGTCTGCTCGGCCGAGACTTGTTCCGTCTCGTCCAGCGGCTTGAAGTACAGGGTGGTCGGCGCCGTGATGCTGCTGGGCAGGACGACGCCGGGAACCTGTGCCGCAGGCTGTTGTTCCGCCTGCGCAGGCTGCTGGGCGGGCGGCTCGGTCGGCGCCGGCTCCTGGGCGACAGGCTGCTGCGCCGTCTCGACCTTGGGCTCCTGGACCGCCTTGGGTTCCTCGCCAAACTGCTTGTCCCGGTCGGCCATGTCGTAGAAGGTCTTGTCCTTCTGGGCTGGCTGCGATGCGGGCTCATCCCCGCCCAGCCGGCCGAGAATGACGATCACCAGGACAAGGACGACGACCGCCCCTGCTATCTTCACCCAAATCGACCCCATGACTCTTGCTCCTTTCCCCGCAGGGACAGCTCTTCGGCCGCCCCCATGACATTCCCGAGAGCGCCTGCACCGGCCGGCCATCTTAGCACGTCCGTCCACCCCACAAAAGAGATTTCACGCGGGAGGCGTTACGGTAGTACGCCGTCCACCCCCAAATGGTGGGCAAACGTCGCGGACACCGTTTGGAGTTCCGCCTTCAGGCGGGTGAAGACCGCGTAAACGCGGAACTCCGAACAGGCCATACGCCGATGGGCTGCCCACCGAATTGACGTGGACGGCGTAGTAGCATGGGCGTCTCGCCCATGACCTTGAACCACGGGCAGGATGCCCGTGCTACGGAATGCCCTTCCGGCACACCACAAGCCTGAACAATTGTTTGACAGGCCGGGGGGCGAAACAATAGCATGGTTTGACGGCTCATGGAGGAGCGGGAAACAGCCGTGAGAGATAAGTAGGTATGTTCACTGGACTTATAGAAGGTGTGTGCGACGTGAGATCGGTGGCGCCGCCCGGCGCGTCCGGCGGCGGTTCCCTCGTCGTGGAGCTGGGCGAGCTGGCTGCCGATTGCCGGCTCGGCGACAGCGTCGCGGTCAGCGGGGTCTGCCTGACCATTACGCAACTGCAAGGCACGACCGCTGCCTTCGCACTGAGCCTGGAAACGCTGGAAAGGTCCTCGCTGGCGACGCTGCGACCGGGCGCCAAGGTGAACATCGAGCGGGCGATGAAGGCCTCGGACCGTCTCGGCGGGCACATCGTGCAGGGCCACGCGGACGGCGTCGCCACCATCCGTTCGGTCAGGAAGCTGGGCGAATTTGCCGATATAGACTTTGCCGCCGGGACGGAACTCCTGGACCAGATGGTCGTAAAAGGCTCGGTCGCGGTGGACGGCGTGAGCCTGACCATCGCAGGGATGGACGCCGGGGGCTTTCGCGTTGCGGCGATTCCCGAGACCCTGAACCGGACCACGCTCGGCAACGCACAGGCAGGCAGTCGGGTCAATATCGAGGTCGATATCCTCGTCAAGATCGTCCGTCGGCAATTGGAGGTCCTGCTGCCCAAGCAGCAGCCGTTGACCGTCGAGCGATTGCGGCAGATGGGCTTTTGAGGATTTGTGATTTGCGGTTTATGAGTCGCAAATCGTAAATCGTAAATGGTAAATCGTAAATGGATACAGGCAACCACAATCCGATTTCCGAGCAGATGGTCATCGGGGTGACCATGGGCGACGCCGCAGGCATCGGGCCGGAGGTGGTGGTCAAGGCCCTGGCCGATCCGGAGGTCCGTCGGGCGGCCAAGTTCATCGTCTTTGGAATGAACGAGCAGCTCTGCTACGCCGCGGACCGGGCGGAGATCGAGCCCTTCTGGGGTCGCCACCAGCACGAGAAGATCAGTCGGGAGTATCCTTATAAGGTCGTCGTCGCCGATTACGACGAGTACAGCGTACCCCCTTGGCTGAAGGAGCCCAGCCGGGTGGCGGGCGAAGCCTCGATCAAGTTCTGCACGGACGCCATCGCGGCGGCCAAGGACGGGATCATCGACGCCATCGTGACCGCGCCGATCAGCAAAACCAGTTGGAAAATGATCGACGCGCCCTGGCCGGGTCACACGGAGCTGTTCGCCCAGAAGTGCAAGTCGCCCCGCAAGGCGATGATGTTCGTAGCCGGACCGCTGAAGGTGGCGCTGGCGACGATCCACCTGGGCCTGTTCGACGTTCGCAACAAGTTCACGATCGGCTGCGTCTTCGAGCCGATCGACCTGCTCAACGAAACCTTGAAGGACTACTTCGGGATCGAGAACCCTCACATCGGGGTGGCGGGCCTGAATCCGCACGCAGGCGAGCAGGGCCAGTTCGGCGACGAGGAGCAGCGGATCATCTCGCCTGCGATCCTGCTGGCCCAGGAACAGGGGATCGACTGCGTCGGGCCGATCCCGGCGGATGCCCTGTTCGTCAAGGCCATCCGCGGCGAGTTCGACGCGGTCGTCGCGATGTACCACGACCAGGGCATGATCCCGGTCAAAATGATGGACTTCGAGCACGCGGTGAACATCACCATCGGCCTTCCGCTCGTGCGGACCTCGCCCGCCCACGGGACTGCGTTCAACATCGCCGGTCGCAATCTGGCGAATCCGTCGAGCATGAAGGCTGCGATCATGACCGCGATCCAGATGGCCAAGACCCGTCGGTCGCTGGCCCTGGCGGAGACGGCGACCAACAGCCGATCCCCCGACGGCGCACCGCGCGACGAGCCGGGCAATGCAGCGTAACCCGCCAGCGGGGAAATCCGAAATTCGAATTTCGAAATCCGAAACAAGCACGAATGACCGATATCCAAAATTCGTGCTTTCTTCTCTAGATGCAAACGAAGCGACAAATCCAGGAACTGCTCGAGTCCGCCGGCGTGGCGCCCAATCGCCGACTCGGACAGCATTTCCTCGTGGACCTGAACCTGATGCGTCTGCTGGTCGATTCCGCGCAGATCGATCCGCAGGACGTCGTCCTGGAGGTCGGACCTGGGACCGGCTCGCTCACGGAGGCACTGGCCGAGCGAGCGGGGCAAGTGGTCTCGGCTGAACTGGATACAACCCTTGCACAAATCGCCATTTCGCGACTGGCCCACGCCGCGAATGTGCAGATCCTGAACACCGATGCGCTTTCCAGCAAGGGGTCGATCGCTCCCGTTGTCACCCAGGCGGTGGCAGCAGCGAGAGCGAAGGTCGAAGGAAGTAGCACGGGCATCTTGCCCGTGAGTGGCATGGGCGTCCCGCCCATGAGTCCCGGGGGCATCCCCCCATCAGACCGAGAGCAGGCTCTGCCCCCGAGTTGCCACGGGCAAGATGCCCGTGTTGCTCCCGGCCGGGACGGCCGTGCTACCGGTGGGCCGCGGGTCCTGCTCGTCGCGAATCTGCCTTACGATGTCGCGTCGCCTGTCATGATCAACCTCGTCAAAGGGCCCCTGCTCGTCGATGCCATGTGCGTGACTGTGCAGAAGGAGGTCGCCCAGCGGATGATTGCCCAGCCGGGCGGGCGGGATTATGGAACGCTCAGCATCTTCCTCCAGGCGACCGGCGAGGTCGGGATGCTCCGGACGCTGCCGCCGGGGGCGTTCTGGCCGCCGCCGCAGGTGGACTCCGCCATCGTCCGCTACAGACGCGATTCGCAAAAGAGCGCACGAATCGCCAATATGGATCTCTTCGGCGCCGTCGTGGGACTGTTTATCGGCCACCGCCGGAAGATGCTCCGCGCGTGCGTCAAGCAGGCGCCGCCGGAGCTGGGTGGACGAGAGGTCTGGCCGGAGATCTTCGAGCGATTGGCCATCGACCCCACTTGCCGCCCGGAGGAGGTCTCGCCGGACCAGTACGTGGACATGGCGACCCTCTGCGACACGCTGCGCACCCCATGATTCCTGGATTCCCGCTCCGCGGGAATGACAGGGTCCTGCCGCATGCCTTGGCGGCATTCTCGGGCAATAGCATCGCCGGATCACATTGGCGCAGCCGGAAGACTTGGCTGCCCCCGGTTGTCATTCCCGCAAACGCGGGAATCCACTCCCATGCGTGCGACCCATCCCACGGCTCTCAGATCTCTGTCTGGCGGAGGAATGATCGGGTCTTGCCTGGTCCTGTCGGCGATCCCGAACCGCGGCGAGCGCCTGGAATCGCGGAGATTTGGGAAATTTGCGGGCTTTGGATTTGCATCGCCCAGACCGTGGAGCTATAATAACCAGCGTGGAACAAGGTCTGGTCTCAGCACAAAAACAAGTTCGGTGGAACAGGATGCTGCATAGGAGCATCTTGCTTGGGTAGGCAGGCATCTCATATCCTGGTGTGTAGAAGGAGCATCGTCATGTTCAAGAGTGGACGACGTGGATTCACACTGATCGAACTGCTGGTCGTGATCGCCATCATCGCGATCCTGATGGCCATCCTCATGCCGTCTCTGTCCAGGGTACGGGACCAGGCCAGGCAGGTCAACTGTGGTGCGAATCTCCGCCAGTGGAACCTCATATTTAACATGTACGTCGGGGAGAACGACGGGAAGTTCTATTCCGGCTGTTCTGATGCGGGCTACTGGTGGCTCTATCAGTTGGAGGAGAAACAGCAGGACTGGAAGCAGAGCAAAATATCCTTCTGCCCGACCGCAACCAAGCCGATCTTCACAAGCACCTCAAATCTTCCGGGGCAGGTGCTGAACATCTACAACGCCTGGGGCATCTTCGCAACGACAAACGGCCAAGTGCCGGGCGCCACGATAACCTACGGTGGCAAGACCTATGCGATGAACAAGAACGGCTTCAACGGAAGCTACTCCCTGAACGGCTTCATGCTGAGCATCCCGGCGACCGGCAGCTACGAAGGGGGCATCGCCGCCAAGTTTGGCTATCGCAACCTCAACAGCATACAGTACGCCAACAACGTCCCTGTGATGATGGACGGGCTGCGTTTCGACACCTGGCCCTTGCACACACAATCGCCAGCGAAGAATGAAGAGCAGGCGTGGGACCGCAGCAACACCAACATGGGTCGCGTCTGCATCAACCGGCACAGGGGTGTGACAAACGTATCGTTCGCGGACTGGTCGGTCCGCAAGGTGGGTCTCAAGGAACTCTACACGCTCCAGTGGAGCAAGGCCTTCAATACGATGGGACCCTACACCAAGGCCGGCGGTGTGGATGCATCCGTCTGGCCGGACTGGATCCGTTCGTTCCCAGACTATTGATCCAAGCGTGTTTTCGAATCGGCCGGCCTCCAAGAGCCGGCCGGTTCTTTGCACATACACATAGGAGACATCTCTGCCTGACATCTGCGGGAGGCAATGCATGGCGACAAGGCACAAGAAGGGACTCCGCAACGGATTCACCCTGATCGAGCTGCTGGTGGTGATCGCGGTGATCGCCATCCTCATGTCCATTCTCATGCCGGCTCTGAGCCGGGCGCGAGAGCAGGGCAAACGCGGCATCTGTCTGAGCAACCTCAAGAACCTCACCCTCGCCTGGATCATGTACGCCGACGACAACGACGACAAGCTCGTCAACGGCGACTCTGGCGAGTACGGCATCACCGCCAACGGTCCTTACTGGGTCAAGAGCGACTGGGGCAACACCATGACGGAGTACGCGAAGAAACAGGCCATCATGGACGGCGCCCTGTATCCCTACACACAAACCATCAAGATCTACAAATGCCCCACCGTCGAAAGGAAAGCCTCGACCACCTACGGGCAAGTGAGCAAGATCTTGCGCACGTACTCGATCGCGGACTCGATGAACTGCAAGAACTGGGACAGCATGGGCGCCCCGATCGTCAAGCGCCGGGCGCTCATCAAGGACCCTTCGAACCGCATGGTCTTTCTCGACGACGGCGGCACGTGCCCCTCGGCTCTGGGCGGCTGGACCGTGTATACGAATCAATGGAAATGGTGGGACCCGCCGCCGGTCCGTCACGGCGACGGGACCATGTTCTCCTACGCGGATGGACGCAGCGATTACCATAAGTGGGAAGACCCGAGAACGATCACGTTCGGCAAGAAGATCCCTGCCACCGCCAACTCGGAAGTCCAGGGGGAGAACCCGGACCTGGTGTGGGCGTCGATCATGGTCTGGGGCCAGAACGCGACCAAGATCGCGATGCCGTGATGCCCGAGAGGCAGTGACCCAGGCGCAAGAGAGATGACTGCTGTCGCGTCGAACCGCCCGCGGCGGCTCGATGTGTTGTGTTGACATCGACCTGTACATCTGAGGAGCATGTGGGTTATGAGCAAACGGAAGGCATTTACCCTCATCGAGCTGCTGGTCGTGATCGCGGTCATCGCCATCCTCATGGCCATCCTGATGCCCTCTCTGAAGATCGCGAGGGAGCAAGCGCGGGGCATCACCTGCCTGGCGAACCAGCGGACCCTCGCCCAGGCATACATCATGTATGCGGACGAGAACGGCGGCTCCATCGTCGGCGGCTGGGCAACGAGCACCACAACGAACGGCGTGCCGCCCTGGGTGATGCCGCCGCTCAGCTTCAACGGCGCCAGCTACATCACCAAGGCCAGCGGCAGCGTCACGCTCATCGAACGCTACAACGGGCTGCGCCAAGGGGCCCTGTACCCCTATGTCAGGGAGGTCAAGGCCTACCATTGCCCGGGCGACTTCCGCAAGAACCTGGGCACGAGTCTCGGTCGCGGCCTGGAGTACTGCATCTTCCGAAGCTACTCGCTCCCGGACCACCTGCGAGCGACGCAGGCCAAGGACCCCAAGAAGCTGTTCTCCTTCAAGGAACCTGCGAACAAGATGCTCTTCGTCGAGGAGATCTACGACGGCGCCGCGGGCAATTTCAATCACGACGGCTGGTCGTACAACCCCAACGCCGGCAGTCTGTGGGACCCGCTGGGCGTCTTCCACAGCGACGCGTGCACGTTCAGCTTCATGGACGGCCACTCCGACCGCAAGAAATGGGAGGACAAGCGGACCGTCGTCTACTTCAACAGTCGGACCGAAGCCGCAAACCAGGGCTTCGGCAAAGGCGTGGTCTTCAACCCGGCCAATATCGACCTGGACTGGCTTGACGAACATTATCCGGGCAAGACGAACGTCGCTCAGTAGTCGCAGGATCGTCCCTCGCGGCGGAGAATCGCGCCAACGGAGAGCATGGAGCATGCGAGCAACAGTGCACGACACTGAAAAGGAAGGGACCATGAGGAAATGGCGGGCGTTTACCTTGATCGAATTGCTGGTCGTGATCGCGATCATCGCGATCCTGATGGCGATCCTGATGCCGTCCCTCCAGCGGGTCCGCAAACAGGCCCGCGCGGTCGTCTGCCAGTCCAACCTCAAGCAATGGGGCCTGATCTGGGCCCAGTACACCGACGACAACAACGGCATGTTCCCCAGACGATGCAGGGACTCGGGCCGGTGGATCGACCTGCTGTACGATTACTACCACAAGGACGACGAGTTTCGCGTCTGCCCGATGGCGGAGAAGATCGCAGCCCCCGACGGCGCCACCGACACGGCGACCCTGGGCGGCGACGCCCTCACCTCGTGGGGCATCGTGGCCCCCAGCGGTAACCGGCCCATAGGCACCTGGGGCAGCTACGGCATCAACGGCTGGGTCTACCAGAACGGCGAGCCCGGCGGGACCCTCTACGGCAAGCCTGCCCAGTTCTTCTGGAAGACCCCCAACGTCAAGGGCGCCGCTCTGATCCCGCTGTTCCTGGACTGCTGGTTCTGGTGCGCCTGGCCCGACAACACGGACACCCCGCCCAAAGCGGACGACCGCGCCGCCCGCTACACCGGCGACGACAACGCGATGAATCGCTTCTGCATCAACCGCCACCAGTACGCCGTCAACTGCGTCTATCTCGACTACCACGTCGACAAGGTCTGGCTCAAGGCCCTCTGGCGCCAGAAGTGGAGCAAGCGGTTCGACTCCGGGTATCCCGAGCCCGCCTGGCCAGATTGGATGGCCTCCATCAAGAGCGAATGATCATTATTAGGATTCATCCGGCTCTTGCGCACTTCCGTGATCCAGGCACGCCCGAAGCGGTCGTGCAAGGGAGATTTTCCGCTTTCAGCCAATAGCATGGCGGGAAGGCGGCACGACACGCCCGTGCGGATGTCTTGGGCCTTTCTGGATCGCTCGGCGGGAACCCCCGGCGAGACCCCTTCGTGCTCGCTTGCACAGGGTATGCCGACTCCGCCTGTAGGGGGCGTCGCCCTCTTATCCATACCATGCTATTGGCCCAAAGCGATAAATCTCAGGGGTTTGGGGACAGGTCCCCAAGAACCATCAAAGCACGCGAAAACCGGATGAGCCTGATTATTGATGTATGGATGATGGATCATCGATGATTGCAGCGGTCGGCAGTTTCTTCAATCATCCATTATCAATCATCCTTCATCAATTCAGACAATCGCTGTCTTGTGCCGGTGGCTGTGGCACTCGATGTTCACCGCGACCGGCAGCGACGCGATGTGGCACGGCGCCGTCTCGATGAGCACGCCCAGCGCGGTCGTGTCGCCGCCCAACCCTTGCGGACCGATCCCCAGTGCGTTGATCTTCGCCAGCAGGTCTCGCTCCATCTGTGCGTAGAAGGTTTCCGCGTGGCAGGAGCCCAGGTCTCGCAGCAGAGACTTCTTGCTCAGCAGGCAACTGAGCTCGAAGTTGCCCCCGATCCCGACGCCCACCACGAAGGGCGGACACGCATCGGCCCCCGCCTGGCGAACCACATCGGTGACCCAATCGACGACCTGTTCTTTGTCGGCGGTCGGTCGAAACATGCGGAACTGGCTCTTGTTCTCGCAGCCGCCGCCTTTGACCATGAGCGACAGCTTCAGCTTGTCGCCCGGCACGATCGAGAGGTGGATGATCGCGGGCGTGTTCGTGCCTGTGTTCTTGCGGGTGTTCAGCGGATCGGCGACGACGCTCTTGCGGAGGTATCCGGACTCGTAGCCCGCGCGAACGCCCTCGTCGATAGCCTCGATCAGGGTCCCGCGTCCCGGTCCGGCGGGCGAGATCTCGACCTCCGTCCCCTGCTCGACGAAGACCACCGCCAGGCCGGTGTCCTGGCACAGGGGGATCATCTCTTGCGACGCGATGCGGGCGTTCTCGACGAGTTGCTCCAGGATCCGCGCGGCGCGAGGATGGGACTCCCGGCCGGCGGCACGCTCCAAAGACTCCAGCACGTCCGCCGGCAGCTCATGACAGGCCGCCACGCAGAGCGACTGAACCGTCCTGCTGATCTGCTCGAATTCGATCGTTCGCACGGAACTCCATTCAGGATGACACCAGACCCCCCGCGTCACGGTGAACGCGTCAGTTCGCCACGCTGAGCTCGAAGGTCTTGTACGTGGCGTTGTCCACCGCGTCCTTGATCCTCAGTGCGACGATGTGCTCGCCGGGTCGGAGATCCTCGGTCACGATGGTGAAGCTCTCGTCAGTGGTGTCGAACACGAAATCATCCGGCAGCGTGCCCTTCCAGCGGGCGTCGCTGTCGACGGTGTACTCCAACGAGGCGATGACGCTCAGCTCGTCGGTGACCTGGAGTTTCAGGGTCGCGGCCTTGCCGCTCTTCTCGATGGCGTACTTGCGGATCGTCGGGCCGGTGTTGTCCACGACGACCGGCTCGCTGATCCGACTGCCGGTCAGCTTCGTCGCGACGGTGTTGCCTCGCACATCGTCGGCGATGACGCGGATCTCATACCGCCCGTCCTCGACGGTCTTGCTGTCCCATTCGTAGCTGTCCGCTTCGAGTTCGTCCTTCATCTCGATCCAGGTCGTCCGCCCGATCCGCCGGAAGTCCAGCTTGTAGATGAGCTTGTCGTCGTTCTCGTCGGCGGCCTTGTACGCGATCTTGAACAGGCCTTCCTTGCCGGCGCCGGAGAGGCGGGCCATTTCCACCGTTTCGACCCGCGGCGCCAGGTTCGGCACCGTGCTGGCGACCGCGATCTCCCGGATCAGCGGCGTCTTCTGGCCGTCCTGCGTCTCCAGGACGAGCTTGTACTGGCAGAACCGACCGACCGGGCATCGCAGCGGGATCGGCTCAGTCACTTCCGTCAGGTCCGTCCAGGCGGAGAACGTCGGATCGTTCACGTCTTTGACGTTGCCGCTGCGCGAACTGGCGAGGACCTTGCAGCCCCGCGGAATGTCCGCGTCGATCTGCAGCTTGCCCCACCGGGCGGGCTGACCCGCGTCGATCAGATCCGATTCGTACGTGCCCTGCGGCGCGTAGCCCGACGACAGCAGCACCAGACGAGGGGGGTTCGCGGTGCCGAGATAGACGTCCTGATCGGAGACGACCACCGCCGTGACCTGGGCTGCCTGCTCGTCCTCATAGATGACCGCCTGACGCTCCGCGCCGGGGTCCGCGACGAACAGTCGCCCGCTGTTGCCGGAGCCGACGAAGACCTTGCCCCCCTGGCCGGCCAGGCACAGGAAGACCGCCGGCTCGCTGAAGACCTCGCTGACATACCCCTGCTTGTTGATCCGATAGAGGAAGCTGGCGGTGCCGGGCTTGGGCGGCGTCTTGGCGGCGGGACGCGCCTGGGGCTGCGGCGGCTTGCCCCCGGCGGGCGCGCTCGTGTTGGCGATCTTCAGCGTCGCGACCCCGTCGCCGCCTGCGGACTTCCCGTCTCCGTCCTTCGCCTCGGGACGCCCGGCGGCCGCCTGCTGGGCCGCGAATCGCTGCTCCGTCTCGACGACGTTGGCTGCGGTGGCGGTCGCGTACAGGATGTCGCCTTCGCCGGGAGCGCCTTCCGCCACGAGCAGGGCGCTGATCTCGGGTTCGTCGCTGTCGTAGACCACCGTCGCGGTCTTGTTGCGCGGATTGACCTTGTAGATCAGCCCGCGGGTGTCGCCGCCGGCGTAGATGGATCCGTCTTTGCCCGCCGCCACGGTCAGGATGTTCTTGTCCGGGCTGTCGTAGATGAGCTGAGCCACTTTCCCCGACGGATCGAGGGCGTAGATCTTGCCCTCCGGCCCGGTGCCGAGATAGATATTGCCGACATTGTCAATCTCGATATCGAAGATGTACTTGGCGTCGTTGGGCTCGAAGATCGTCTCCATCTTGCCGCCCTCGTACCTGCAGAGCCGGCACTGGTCGCCGCTGATGCCCGCCAGAAGCCGCCCGGCCACGTCCACCGCCATCGCGAAGATGTGCTGGTTCGTCAGGCGAGACTCGATCCGGACCACCTGGCCCGTCTCGTTGGAGTCGGCGTTGGAGGGCGTCTCGACCTTCGCGGGCGTTTTCCCGGACGATCCCTCCCCGTCGAGCGGGTAGATCTTGGACAGGGCGCCCAGGCTGTACTTGTAGATATGTCCGTTCGGGCTGGTGCCCAGGAAGATGGTGCCCCCGCTGACCACGATGCTGTTGACAGACCAGACCCCGTCGAATTCGCCGGCGAGCGTCTTGGCCGCCCGCCCGAGCTGGATGGTCCCGCGAGAGGTCACGATGACGCCTGTGCTCTCGCCCGCCAGCAGATCCTTGCTGCTGGCATGGCGTGTGATCTTGCTGGTGACCGCCGAGGCGACCGAAGTCAGGAGAGCCACACTCAGCAACACGGCTGCCGCCGATCTGCGATTCTTATGATGAAGTCCGTTTCTCATGATTCCTCCTGTGCTTCACGGCTCGATCACTCCTCTACCGTGATGGCTACTGTTTCCTTGTCGGCGACGATGGTGCCGGTTTCCACTACGGTCTCGATCCACTGCGCGTGCGGCATGGCGGCCACCGCCCGTTTCTCACTCTGAAGGACCAATGCCTTGGTGCGCGGCAGCTTCGGCAGCTCCGCTTTCTCCAGCATGATCCCATCCGGCGGCAGGACCAACAGGCAGTACAGCTTCGTGCGATTGACGTTCAGAGCCGCGTTCAGGGCATCCACGAGGGTCTGATAACTCGCTGCGACATACCGGTACGGGACGGATTTTCGCAGGAAACCCTGGTAGTCGTTGGCGCCGAGGAACATCAGATTGTACTTGCCCGCCGGCAGGTCCGCAGGGACCCGGATGCCGATCTGATACTTGCGTTTCTCCTTCAGGTACGACTCGATGACGACCTCGGCCCGGATCTCCTGTCCCCGCTTGACTTTCGGGTCGGCAACATCGACCGACCAGAGGTAGGAGTCGATGTTCCGGGCTTCCATGCGGACGTCGAACTGGACGGCCTTGACGGCCGCCCCGCCGAAGGGATTGTTCATCAACATATTCAGCGCTCCGATGATCTCGCTGCCGGGCTCGGCCAGCTCCATATTCGCGGACGCATTGCCGAACCGGATCGACTGGCCGTCTTCGAGATCGATCGACGCATGGTATTCAATGCTGTGCTCAGGCGGAAACGCCCCCACCTGGAACGTCGCACCCACGAGGGCCGACCGCACCAGCCCCGGCGTCAGCGTCTCATTGCGAACCACCTGGCATCTGAACTCGCGAGGCTCAGGGGCGTTGAACCGCTCGACCCGCACGCTGACGGGGATCATATCCGCCTTGGCGCCGAGCCGTCCGAAGACGGCGCCTTCCGCGTCGATGGTGATCGCACCCACGATGTCCGTGCTGGCGCCCAGCTTGAACGAACGCTGGACGCTCGAAATCACCGTGTAGACCTTTCCGCCGGCCATGGGCAGGTTTGTCGGACCGTAGCCCATAAAGCTGTGTCCAAACCCGTAGACGCGTCCATCTCGGACCTCGGTGACCGTGCCGAGGACGTTGACCTTGATGTCGCCGGTCACGACGGGCATGGTGAGCGTGCCGCCGGGAACGAGAGCGGCCTGCCCCTGCGGCGTCGACTCGGCGCTGCCGCTCAGACCGGGGGTGGCCATGAAACCCATCGTTTCGAGCTGTCCGGCCACGCGACGACAGGCCTCGGGGGACAGGCCGGAAACCAGCACCGGACACGGCAGCATTGCCGCCCCGCCGGCAGTTGCCGTTCCCATCGGGCTCTTCGGCGCGAGTCCCTGGGCGGCCTGGACCACATCGATAGGCTGGGAGAAATCGAAACTCAGGGCTGCCGCTTGCGAGCGGGAGGAGGACGACGAGGCGCCCAAGCCATCCATCAGGCCGACCTCCAGCATCTCCGCAATGGGCGTTACGCCGTACAGGGGATCCTTCGAGAAGGTCCAGCCAAAGGCCAGCGCCCCCGCCAGGCGACCGTCGATGTAGACGGGCGAACCGCTGCAACCGCCCACCGGGCCGGTGTGCAGGAATCGCTCGTCCATGCCCATGACAAGGATCGCGTTGCGACCCGGATCGATATCGTGGACGACATCGAGGACCTTCAACGCGAACTTCTCGATCCCGTTGCCGTAATCCGTCAGACAGTAGGCGTCCATGCCGGGTTTGACTTCGTCGACCCCGATGTACCGCTGCGCATCCCAGATCGCGCCGATGCGGGCCTTCACCTCGCCCGCCCCCCGGGCGACGGGCGTCCAGGCAGTCAGGCAAACGGCAATGACAAGCAGGACGACGGGCACCCTCGTGTGAACGACCTTCGCGTTTGGCATTCTATCCATCCCCACTACTGGCATTCCATCCCACAGCGCCCGCGGAAGAACGGGGTCCTACGCTCCGCGTGCCCGGCTATTCATCGGCGGGTCTCGATGCGAGACGTAAAATTTTAGCATCACGATAGTTGCGTTGCAAGGCAAAAGGAGTTGTGTTATCATATGTGTTTGTCTTTCGAGTGGCCCGATAATGTCGGACCGAACCTTGAGACGTGGACACGGAGAACGATAATGAAATCGGATCATCGGCATGAACTGAAGACCAACGAACTGGCGGATTGGCTGGCGAATTTCCCGGAGTGGGCGAAGCAGAACCGCAAGAATCTCACGGTCGCGGGCGTCGTCGTCGTCGCGGCGATTCTCGTGTACATCGTGAGCCACTACTGGGTCGGGGTCGCCGGGGCGCGCAACCGGGAACGGCTGACGCGTCTGGTCTCGCAGGTGCCCGAGCAGATCAACACGGTCATGCGCTCCGCGGCGCAGGGCACCGATCAGTCGTACACCTTGATGCCGATCGCCCAGGATCTGCAGGATTTCGCGGATGGCCTTTCGAACAACGACATGGCCGCCCTGGCGCTCATCAAGCGAGGCGAGGCGCTCCGCGCCGAGTTGCACCTGCGTCTGACGGACCCCACGAAAGACGATCTGGCCGCCCAGATCGGCAAGGCCAAGGCCAGCTACCAGGCAGCCCTGGACCGCAAGCCTTCGAATCCCGCCCTGGCGGCGGCCGCCCAGTTCGGACTCGGACTGTGCGAAGAGGAACTCGGCAACTTCGGGCAGGCAGCCGATGTCTACCGCACGACCGCCCAGAAGCCCGAGTACGCAGGCACCGTCGCCCAGGCGGCCGCTGAGTACCGGCTCAAGATCATGGACGACTTCAAGACCCAGGTGGTGTTCAAACCGGCGCCGGCAGAGCCCCAGGCCACGACGCCGACGATCCAGATCCCGGGCACTGCCGCCAGCGATCCCACGGCGATTCCGGTCCCGAGCGAGCCGATGATCGGTCCGGTGGCTCCGACCACTCCCGCCGTGGCAACGCCCGAAACGCCGGCTGCGACGACTCCCCCGGCCGCTGGCGATGCGAACCAGCCCGCAGGAGGATGATGAGAGAAAGCACGAAGCACAAAATCCGAAATCCGAAACAAGTCCGAAGGACCAGAATTCGAATGACCCAAACGCTGTCGCCCGTCGGACGTCCCGTTTTGGATTTCGGGTTTCTGTCATTCGTGCTTGTTTCGAACTTCGTGTTTCGAGTTTCGGATTTCCCGCTCGCGGGTATCAAGGGTTCTTCATTGTTGATGTATGGATGAGTTGCAGGATCTCAGGGGCCGGCCGGTGACCCTGCACGTGGGCGTCGGCATCAGCGAGCGAAGGCTCGACAAGTACCTTCACGGCCGATTCCGTAATCTCAGCAGGCACTTCCTCCAGGACGCCATCCGCGCTGGCGACGTCACCGTCAACGGCAAGCCCGCCAAGCCGAGCCTCAAGCTCCAGCATGGCGACATCATTCAGATGGTCATCCCCGAGCCGCCCAGCAAGGAGATCACGCCGGAAGACATCCCCCTGGATATCCTCTATGAGGATGACGACCTGATCATCCTGAACAAGCAGGCGGACCTGATCGTCCACCCCGCCAGGGGCAACAAGTCCGGCACGCTCGTCAACGCACTGGTCCACTACTCCGACCAGCTCTCCAGCGGACTCGGCGAGTTCCGACCGGGCATCGTCCACCGGCTCGACCGCAACACCACCGGCGTGATGATCGTCACCAAGCACGAAGCTGCCCAGTGGAAGATCGCCAAGCAGTTCGAGGACCGCCAGACGCGGAAGACCTACCTGGCCATCGTGCACGGGACGCCCGACCTGGACGCCGACAAGATCGACGCGCCCCTGGCCGTGCATCCGCAGATCCGCGAGAAGTACGCGGTCCGCCCCGAGATCGGCAAGGAGGCGGTGACATACTACGAGGTGCTGGAGGCCTTTCGCGGTTTCTCATTGCTGAAGCTCTCGCCCAAGACCGGCCGGACCCACCAGATCCGCGTCCACCTCTCGCACATCAAACATCCCATCGTCGCCGACGACATGTACGGCGGCAAGCTCGTCTACCCCTGGCAACTGGCCGACGCAGAGCAGGCGGTCGAGGAACCGGTGATCGCCCGCTGCGCCCTGCACGCCTTCAGCATCGAGTTCCGCCACCCGACGACGAGCGAAATGGTGAAATTCGAAGCCCCCCTGCCCCCCGACATGCAGCACCTCTTGGACCTCCTCCGCCAGTACCGCACACACTTGAGCTCCATGGCATGATTTCGTCGGAACCGATGTCTTCTCTTCTCGCAGAGCGGCCGGCCCGAGGCGGTCCGGCAAAGGGCATTTGGCGCTTTGGGCCAATAGCATGCTGCTGGCGGAAAGCGGAAAATGCCCGGCCCGAAGGGCCGGAATCCGGTTCAGTCTTTGCCTCGTTCGATCCGCGAGAGACGGTGCTCCGGCCCGCCTGTGCGTGTCTCCAGGTCACACAGGTGATCAATCGCCGCGAGCAGCATCTTGTCGTCGCGCCCGGCGCCCTGGCTATCGAAGCAGATCGTCACCAGCTCAGGTCGCGCTCCTGCGTTGCCCTATCTCCCGTGGCGGCAGCTTCCTTTGTACAACCTCATACTGGTGGCCCCAGAGCGATGAACTCTTGGCCCGGAGGGTCGGACTCCGGATCAGTCCCTGTTGCCTCTACTCCTGCGGGAGTTTGGCGAGGTCGCCGTCGGAGCCCGCGATCATGAGGATGTCGCCTTTGTAGACGACGGTGCCGGGCATGGGGACCGCGATGATCGGTCCTTTCTCGCTCTTCTTGGCCCGACTGTCGTCGCTGCGCTTGATGAGCACGAGGTTGACGTTGTACTTCTGGCGGAGCTGCAAGTCCATGACGGTCCTGTCGTCGAAGCTCTCGGGGGCCTCGATCCGCGCCAGGCTGTAGCCCGGCGCGAAGTCGATCTTCTCGCCGATCTGGGGCGCGATGAGCTTGTAGGCCCATCGCTGGGCGGATTCGATCTCGGGGTAGATCACCTCCGTGGCGCCGACCTTCTCGAAGACCTCGCCCGCCGTGAGGCTCTCGGCGCGGGCGTAGATCTGCTGGACCCCCATCTGGCGGAGGGTCACGACCGTCAGGATCGCGGCTTCGAAGCCCTCCTGGCCCATGCCGATGATCGCAACATCCACGTTGTGCACGCCCTGGGCGCGAAGGGCCCCCTCGTCCGTGCTGTCCAGACGGACCGCGTGGCTGACCTGATCGCGGATCAGATCGACGGCGTCGCGGTCCTTGTCAATGGCAATCACCTCCGCGCCGCTCATCGACAGGGCAATGGCGAGCTTGCTCCCGAACCGTCCCAGACCTATGACTGCAAAACGTCTCATGTCAAATCCTCATCGGATCACCCGACGATCACCACCTCTTCGGGATAGCTGTACCGGACGGGCCGGAGATTGAAGGTCAGCATCGCCAGCACGGTCAACGGCCCAAGCCTCCCGAACAGCATGACGGCTATGATAATCAGCTTCCCGGCGTCTGTCAAAGCCGGTGTAAACCCGGTCGACAGGCCCACCGTGCAGATCGCGGACACCACCTCGAAAGCCAGGTCCTGCAGGGTGTGCTCGCTCGGGTAATGGGATCGCTCGGTGATCGTCAAGGCCAGCGTGGCCAGGACGATGGCGACAACGAACATCACGACGATCGTGACAGCTCGACGCAACACCGCAACGCGGATAGAACGATGGAACACCTCCAGCTCGCCTCGCTTGCGCAGCGCGGCCACGACCGTCATGAGAATGACGGCCAGCGTCACGGTCTTGATCCCGCCCGCGGTCGATCCGGGCGATCCGCCGACCAACATCAGCAGAATGAGGATGAACTGGCTCGCGGGCGTCAGGTCGCCGATGGGGACCGTATTGAAGCCGGCGGTCCGGGCCGTCACGGACTGGAAGACCGCGGTCAGAACATCCGGTCTTCCCGCAGACGTCGAGCCCGAGAACCGTTCGAGCAGCAGAATGGCCGCAGCCCCCGCCACGATCAGCAGGGCGCTGACGCTCAGCGCGATCTTCGATTGCAGGCGCATCCTCCTCGGCACATCCGAGGAGAACAACAGTTGCCGACGGACCCGCCGGGCCCAGATCTGGCGCACCCGGTCGAGGAACAGGGTCACCAGATTGTGGAGGACCCCGAAGCCCAGGCCCCCCAGCACGATCAGCGGACAGATGATCCCGTAGACCTGCCACTGACGGTCGTAGCGGATCAGGCTGTCGCCCAGCAGGTCGAAGCCCGCGTTGCAGAAGGCGCTGATGGAATGAAAAATGCTGAAGAACCATCGGGACTGGGTCTGGGCATCCCACGTCGGCACGTCGTCCCACATCCCGTACAGACTCAAGGCGCCTCCGGCCTCGACGATGACCGTCACGACGAAGATGAAGAGAATCGTGCTGCCGATCCGGCTGGCGGTCTCCGAACTGAGCAGATCCTGCATCGCCACGGTCTCGCGGAGCGTCAACGCCTGCCCGAGGAGCAAGGCGAAGACCGCCCCGAACACGACGATGCCCAGGGCGCCGAGCTGAATCAGGACCAGGATGATCACCTGGCCCATGAAGGTAAAATCGCTGCCGGTGTCGGCGACGACCAGACCGGTGACACAGGTGGCGCTGGTGGACGTGAACAGCGCGTCGATGGGACGCAGGGACGTCCGTCCCGGCGTCGCCTTCGGCAGCATGAGCAATGCGGCGCCCGTTACGATCAGAACGACGAAGCTGGCCACCAGGGTCCGGCTCGGGTTGCGACCGGTGGCCGCCAGGCGGACCGACAGGAGAAAGAACTTGATCGTCACCTCGAACATGAGGTAGATCGCGACGGCCAAGTGGCGGACGCGAACCACATCGGCGTCGCCGAACCATCGCCTGGCGCCGAGCACGACCGCCGCCAACGCCAGCAACGCCGGGATGTCATACCAGTTGGCGTAGAGGTACTCGCGTTTGAACCGGGCGTTGAACAGGCGAAGGACGCTGGAACCCAGGAAGACGGAGAACACCGCGGACTGAACGGCGAACACGAAGGGCTCCGGCACCGGCGGGTCGTAGAACCCGAACAGCAGAGCGAAGGACGCCACCGCAATGAACGAGGCGACCGCCCGGACGCCCGCCAGAACGTCCTCCAGCAGATTGTTTCTATACGCTATCTTCATAGAGCAGTGGCTCGTGTCGGCACAGCCGGGGCCTTTTTACACCTTCCCGCGACCGACTTCCAGCAAAAATCGGCGTCAGGCGATGTCCGCAAAGCTGAGGGAGCTGCCGAATTTCGTCACGAGCGCCCGACGGAGATTCCGGTGCTCAGGCTGTGACAGCGCCGGATCCGCGGAAATCACCTGGAAGGCGTGCCGCCTCGCGATCACGAGCAGATCGTAGTCCTCGATGATGTTCGCGATCTTCATATCGGGTAGCCCGTGCTGACGGGCGCTGAACAGCTCGCCGGGCCCGCGGATTCGCAGGTCCTCCTCGGCGATCTCGAACCCGTCGGTCGTCCTCGTCATAACCTCCAGGCGGCTCCTGGCGACCTCGTTGTCCGTCTCCGCGAACAGAAGGCAGTAGGATTTCGACTCGCCCCGCCCGATCCGGCCCCGCAGTTGATGGAGTTGCGCCAGGCCGAAACGGTCGGCCGCCTCGATCACCATGATCGTCGCGTTGGGGACATCGACGCCGACTTCGATCACCACGGTGGAGACCAGGACGTCGATTCGGCCCTTGCGAAAGCCGGCCATGATCTCGTGCTTCTCCGCCGAGGACATCCGACCGTGCAGCAGTGCGACCTGAAACTCGGGAAAGACCCGCTCCGACAGTTCCTTCCAGGTGTCGGTCGCGGCCTTGATGTCCTTGCCGCTCTCCTCGACCGCCGCGATCCGCGGGCAGACGACGTAGGCCTGTTTCCTCGCCCGCAGCCGGTCGCGAATGAAGGCATAGGCGTTCTCGCGGTCCTTCGGGTCCACCCAGCGGGTGACGATCGCCCCCCGACCGGGCGGGCGGTGCTGGATCACGGAGACGTCCAGATCGCCGAACGCGGTCATTGCCAGCGTGCGAGGGATCGGCGTGGCCGTCATCACCAGGCAATGCGGGACGCCGTCCTTGCGCAGCTCGGCGCGCTGGTGGACCCCGAACTTATGCTGCTCGTCGATGACCGCCAGGCCGAGCCGCCGGAACTCGATGTCCTTTTGGAGCAGCGCCACCGTGCCGACGACAATGTCGATCTCGCCAACCTTGATTTGCGAGAGGAGTTCCTCTCGCTTGTTGCCCGTGATGCCGCCGGTGAGGAGGACTCTGCGGACCTGGCTGTTCTTGAGATACCGCTCCATGCTCAGGAAGTGCTGCGAAGCCAGGATCTCCGTCGGCGCCATGATGGCCGCCTGCGTCTTGTTGGCGATGGCCAGCAGCGCCGCGTACAGGGCGACGACGGTCTTGCCGGAACCGACGTCGCCCTGGAGCAGGCGATTCATCGGCGTGGTCCGGCCCATGTCCCGCACGATCTCCTCGATGGCCGCGTTCTGATCCTCCGTGAGCAGGAAGGGGAACCGCCTGCGAATCCGGCTGTCGATCTCGTCGCTCCGCGTGCAGGCCGCCGCGGATGCACAATGCTGCGTGTGATAGCGGCGCAGCGCCAGGCCGAGCTGCATCAGAAACAGCTCGTCGTACTTGAGCCTTCGCTGGGCCTTGCGGAGCTTCTCCTCGTCGGGGGGCATGTGAATCCACGCGAAGGCGTCTCTTCGACCGATCAGGCTGAGATCCTGGAGAACCGCCGGCTCGTGGAACTCATCGACGAGATCGTCCAGACGCTCCAGCACAGGCAGGATGATCTGTTTGATCTGCCGGCTGCTGAGCCGGCCGCTGGCGGGATAGACGCCGCCGCTGAAGTGTTTCTCGGGCTCTTCCGGCGCCTCGTCGAGCAGCAGGAACTTCGGATTGGTCATCTGGAGCTGGTGCTTGTAGACCCCCGCCTTGCCCGAGGCCAGAATGAGCTGGCCCAGCGAGATCTGACCGCGGAGGTATCCGCCGTTGAACCAGACGATCCGACAGACGCCTGTCTCGTCGGCGGCCAGCACCTCGAAGATCGCCGGCCGACGGCACGCCTGGTAGTCGATGGACTCCACCCGGGCCAGGATCGTCGCAGTTTCCGCGGGCTTCATCCGGGCGATCTTGATCCGGTCCGGCGCGAAGATCCAGTCGCGAGGAAAGTACTCCAGCAGGTCCGCAACGGTGCGCACCCCCAGCTTGTCGAAGAGAACCGCCCGCGACGGTCCCACCCCCTTGAGATATTGCACCGGCATCGAAGGCGCGATGCCCTCCCCGCCGGCAAGCGGTCTATCTGTCACATCCTGCATACGAAGCCATGCTCGCCGATGAGTCTCACGAAACGGCAATTGGTGACATCCCTCTCGATCAGTTTCCCCAGGCGTTTCTCCGCAACCACAAGCTGCTGCACGGCCTCCTGCCCCAGAGGGGCGACGATCACGCCTGACTCCGCGAGCTGTCCCACCAGCGGCGGCGGGAAGTCCGGCACCGCGGCTGTGACGATGATCCGGTCGAAGACCCGACTCATCGGCCAGCCGAGACTGCCGTCGCCCAGCTCGTATGACACGTTGTCAATACCGAGCCTCCCCAAGACCCCCTGGGCGCCGGCCAACAGCTCCGGCAGCCTTTCCATCGTGCAGACCCGCCTGGCCAGGCGAGCCAGGATCGCTGTCTGGTATCCGCTGCCCGTCCCCACCTCCAGGACCTCGCAATCGCGAGTGAGCCGCAGAAGCTGGGTCATCAAGGCGACGATGTACGGCTGCGAGATCGTCTGTCCGCCCCCAATAGGCAGCGGCTGATCGAGATAGGCCCCGTCCCGCTGCTCCAACGGCACGAACTCCTCGCGCGGAATCTCGCCCATGACCCGCAGCACGTCCGGGTCCGTAATGTCCCGACCTCGGAGATCGCGTTCGATCATCCGAAGGCGGTCCGACTCGCAGTGGGCGTCATCTTCGCACATCGCCATGTCATTCCCGACAGAACCGCCCATCGCGCGGACGGGCACATTCCGCTCGCGCGACGGCGTATACGCACATTATCTCGGGGCAGCTCGAAAGGAACAAGGAAAACCACCGCGTGTCCAGGGCGTCAGAACGGCAGCTTGACCGCCGCTCAGAAAAAACCAGATCGGAGCCGGAAGGTGAGAAGTTGAGAAGGTCAGAAGGTCGGACAGTCTTGTCTTCTTCCCCCGCCTTGGAAAAAGGCGAATCTGTTTGGAGTTCCGCGTTTACGCGGTCTTCACCCGCCTGAAGGCGGAACTCCGAACGTCGCCTGTGGCACCCCCGCCCTCGGGGGTGTTCTTTCCCCAGCCGGGGGCGGCTGGGCCACGGACCAAGAGATTCCGTTGAAGAATACAGGCCCGATCCGGCTTTTTCCGAACCAGCGCTTCAGAACAGCAGCTTGACCGCCGCCGCGGCCGCGAGCACCTGCACGAGACTGTTGAACACCTTCTGCGGAACACGCCGGAGGAACAGGATTCCCGCGACCGCGCCCAGCGCGATCAATGGCAGCATCATCAGGTCCAGCTTGACCGACTCCCTGGTGATCAGGTTCAGGTTGGCGCTGAACGGGACCTTGAGCCAGTTGACCGCGAAGAAGAACCAGGCACTGGTGCCGATGAACTCGATCTTAGGCAATCGCATCGCCAGCAGGTAGATAATCATGACCGGGCCCGCGGCGTTGGCCATCATCGTCGTCACTCCCGCGATGAAACCCATCAGGGCCGCGAACCACCACTGGTGGGGAATCGGGGGATTCTCGCCGCCCACGCGGGTCCGCCAGTAGTTCAGGCCAAGCATGGCCAGCACGATGACACCCATGATCGGCTGAAGCTGGCTGTCGCTGACGTAGTCCATGGCCTTCCAGCCGGCCACGATCCCGATGAACGCCGGCGGCAGCAGGCGGACCACGTGTTTCCACTCGGCTCGCTGGCGGTAGTAGCCCGCCGCGAAGAGGTCCCCGAGAATGAGCATCCCCAGGAGAATCCCCGTCGAAAGGCGGGTGTGCTCGGGGAATGCCATCGCCATCAGCGGCGCCATGAGGATGCCCAGGCCCGGGATGCCCGTCTTGCTCACCCCGGTCAGCACGGCGCACAGGCCCACCAGGAGCCACCCTGTCGAACTCAAATCGAACATACTTCCATCCTGACTCTGCACCCCCCTGCCCCCCGGCCACACGACCGGCGATGCACTGTACCGATTCCGCCTTCCCTGTGCAACCCACTTCATCCCCTTGACCCGGCGTCACTCGGCACTACAATACCGTAACAGTGCGGTAGGGCGGGTGGGGACATGGAAAGCGGCGACCACAATGCCGTCGGCGGCACGGATCAGAGGACAAAGAAGCGGCAGACGCGCCGGAAGACGCGCTACGGGTCGGCTGGATCGAGGCGCCAGTGGCGCGCGAGCGCCTCGATTTCCATCGGCGCCAGGCGCAGGAACCGCAGGTAGAACGCCCCTTCGGTGCGACGCTCGGACGCGAAGCGTTCCAGGATCAAGGCGGCCTGGCGGCTCGTCGCGTCGGCGGATCGGCGCATTTTGCCGATGCGCGCGGGGGCGCTTCGCCCATCGGGCTGGTTACGCATCGCCTGCATTCCTCAGGTCCTCCATGGCGAGCCTCGCCGCGAGGGCGTCGGCGCGCCGATTGGCTCCTCGCGCCGTGGCTGTCGTGACGCGGAATTCCGCCGAACAGATCGAGCAGCGCCCAAGACCGGAGCACACGTAGTGTCCTGCGGGGGTGAGAAGCTGCGCGCCGCACGAGGGACAGATGAGATCGCCGAAGGGGTTCAGACGCGCGCGGCGCGCGTCGGGGAATCACGGGCGAGGAGCCTTCGCCGGTGTTGGACGCGTTCATGCGGCCGCGCGGGGCGCGTCGGTTACGCGAAACGATTGGTTGTTGCAGGTCAGACATAGGATGCCCTCCAGGGGGATGCAGCGGGGTTCCCCGCTGTCGAGCTCGGTGACGGTGACCAGACGCAGCGCTGCGTCGCGCGCCCGGCGCGGGGGGGGGGGGACGCCTTCAGCGCTTCGGCAGACCATGCGCCGGATGGAGCCATCGGAGCGCTTGACGAACCACACGGTGAAGGGGCCCCCGCGCGGGGGAATCCTCGGAGCCGCCCTTGCCTGGGAAATCCTGGCAGCCCCCCCGGCTGGGAAATCCTGGCAGCCGCCGCCGGCTGGGTCGTTGCAGGAATCACCCCCGAGGGCAGGGGTGCCACATGCCCCGGCCGGGCATCGCAGGGTTGGCAAAGAATCGCGACCTGCGACGTGCGAAAGGCGAAGCCATGTAGCCCAGCCGCCCCCGGCTGGGGAATCCTCGGAGCCGCCCTTGCCTGGGGAATCGTGGCGGTTGCCCGCGGCTGGGAAATCCTGGCAGCCGCCGCCGGTCGGGTCGTTCCCGGACTCACCCCCGAGGGCGGGGGTGCCACATGCCTGGCTCGAATCCGAATCCGAAACCGAAGAGGCCCGCGCGCGATCCGAGCCCGAATCCGAGTCCGAATCCGAATCCGAATCCGAGCCCGAGTCCGAATCCGGAGCCGAATCCGAATCCGGATGCGACGCGTCGCTTTCGCAGAGGCCCTTCTGCGCATGCGCTGTGCATGGTCCCTCTTCGGTTTCGGTT
>Ga0116142_10001008_pt1 | contig 35601 bp, 34 predicted proteins | sample AD_UKC033_MetaG_FD_89785 | JGI IMG/M metagenome (GOLD analysis project Ga0116142, IMG submission 89785) | Active sludge microbial communities of municipal wastewater-treating anaerobic digesters from USA - AD_UKC033_MetaG | ecosystem: Engineered > Bioreactor > Anaerobic > Digestate | place: USA... | reverse complement strand
GGATTCGGAGATGTCTACAGCAGTGGTGGTTTCATTGGTGAAGGATACTGTGGATCTGTTTGAGTTATTTAGTTTGGCAACTACGGTTGTTTTATCTATACCGTCACTATCTTTAGCTTTTGCCGTGTATGTGATTGGGTCGCAGTATTTATAACTACCGGTTGGTTTAGTTAACCACTCTCCGCTATCGCAGGTGTTGGTGGTAGTAGAGCCTTCTTTTTTACAGTAACGATATATGACCGCAGGGTTGTTACAGTCTCTGTGGTATACAGTACAGCTGATATCTGATCGTTGTGTACATCCAGAGTCTTCGTGACTAACTGTTGTTCCACAATTTTCATATCCAGAGGGACAGTCTTTCAAAGTACAACTTGTTGGTGGATTACCGCTACATCCATTAGAGCCATTACATAATTCACATGCACAATTGTTGTCACTCATGAGTACTTTTGGCCATGTACATTTTGTATCTTTACAATCTCCTTCTGAGGGGCCTCCTGGGTCCGTTTCTCTCACACAAGTCCCAGCAAATCTATAATCACATTTGGTTTTCCCTACCCAAGGATCGTTTTCACACTTCCCAGTTTTAGTACCTTGAATGCCCTTATAAAAGGGACAGGTCTCTTCATCTACACAAAGTGTCTCATTACAACCACCAGTTTTACACTTCCATCCTGCTACACAACCATACTTTGGATTGCAACATGCCCCTGCCCCACCAGTGGCCTCACTATCTGTAGGTGCCACAGTCTCTGGTTGATTGGTTCTCCATAGTAGATATCCCCCACTACCTCCAAGTATTAATACAAAGAAGATAATAACTATTATCTTCCACTTTTTTGTTAGTTTTAATCTAATAGCCATACTAACTGAACATATCTTTTATATTATCTATATTAACAATATCCTTAATCATTATAAATAGTACAAGAATCATTAACAAAATAAAACTAGTATTTATTATAAGACTCTCAACCTTTTCATTAAGATCTTTCCTTGATATACCCTCTATCATTAGAATTAAAACTCTTCCACCATCCAACGCAGGAATTGGAAGAATATTAATAATTGCCAAAGACAAAGACAAATCTGCCATGACACTAAGGAAAGTTATAACCCCAAATTGTTTAAAGTAATCTATTAGGAAATATATACCTACTGGCCCAGAAACAGAATTAGAAAGATCTGAATAATCTCCTGTCTGTTTAGCCTCCTTAAACATATCCCCTAATCTATCTGATATCAAAAACAGAGTATTTATTACATGAGCAAAACCAGAAAATGCTTTATTATTCTCATATGACAGAATTACATAGTAGTTAGAACCCAGAGATATACCAATTGTACCCTTATCGGAGACATCCACGAGGTAATCTTTACAAACATCTTCTTCACAGATGTTTATATTTACACTTTCACCCTTACTCTTTGCTAAAAGATCTTTTATCTCATCTGAATATGTAAGTTCTACTCCACCAATACTTTTGATTTCTCCCTGTGCAGGTATCTTTGCTTTCTGTGCATTGCCACCATCTACAACTTCAGAATATTCTACACCACCAACAATCTCTCTTGAGATTGTTCCACCTACTGGATTGAAACCCTCAAAATCGTTTGAAAGGGGAATCTTCCACCCCATAGATGCTATAACAATGAAATATACTACTACACAGAAAAGTATATTCATGGTAACACCAGCTAACATTACTACGACTTGTTGTATTTTGGGTTTGTTATTTAAGTTTCCTGGATCATCTTTTATCTCTTTGTTGTTTCCAGGATCTCCATCCCCCATTATTTTTACAAAACCACCTAGAGGAAGCATCCTAATACTGTATTCTGTTCCCTTGTATTTCTTTTTTAAAAGTTTAGGACCAAAACCCAATGCAAATTCATATACCTTTGCTTTGATTGCCTTGGCTACTAGAAAATGTCCAAGTTCATGGACAAAGGTAAGAACTCCAATTACAAGAACAAACAAGAGAACATTTAGGATGATGGATAGCATATTTAAAATGTACAGATTATATAGTTAGAAGATCTTTTTCTTTCTCTTCTCTTATCTCCTCTATTTTCGTATTGATCTCTTTTACAACCTTTTCAATTTCTTCCCTTGCTCTGTCTGCCTCATCTTCTGAAAGACCGGAAGCTTGCATATCATCTAATTCCTTCATATATTTCTGTCTTACTTGTCTTACAGCAACTCTTCCATCCTCTACTCTTTCTTTCATAACTTTAACATACTCTTTTCTTCTTTCTTCTGTTAAGTCTGGAATCTTTACCAAAATTCTGTCTCCATCCCTTGAAGGAAGAAAACCCATGTTAGCGTTAGTTACAGCTTTTGAAATGTTATCTACAATACTTTTATCCCATGGCTGTATTGCAATAGTTTTAGCATCCATGACATTTATGTTTGCATAGTTTTTAATGGGAGCCATTGTCTCATATGCATTTACTGGTATTTCTTGCACTAATTCAGGTGTAGCTCTACCTGTTCTAATTTGAGAGAGTTCATCATTAAGATGATCTAGGCATTTTTGTATATCAACTTTAAAGAGATCTATATCCATACGAAATTATATAAATATATTATTTACAAATTGTATATCAACTGAGGTGTATTGTCTAGAAAGGGTCTTGGTTATTTACCAAACTCCCAGAGAAGCATCCTTCTGATTTCAAGAGGTTCTCCTAATTTTTGTGTAGCTTCATCTAGAAGGTTAGAAATCGTTTTAGTCTCGTCTTTAAACCACTTCTGTTCCAAAAGACATTTTTCGGAGTAGAATTTGCTAAGTTTACCCTCCACTATTTTCTCTCGAATATTCTCTGGTTTTCCTTCACTCTCTGCTTCCTTTTGGAATATATCCTTAAGCTTTGTTAGCTCCTCTTCTGAGATACTCTCCTTGGAGATATATTCTGGTTTCATTGCAGCTATCTGTAGTGCTAATTCATGTGCGAATGCTTTAAAATCTTCGTTTCTTGCTACAAAGTCTGTTTTACACTTAACCTCTACCAAAGCAACTAATCTCTGCTCTCGCCCATGTACATATGATTCGATTATTCCCTCACCAATCTCTACTTCTTCGTCTCCAATTGGCTCATTCCAACCTCTTTCATTGATTAAGGTTACTGCTTTTTCGAAATCTTTTTCTGCTTCATCATATGCCAACTTACAAAGACCAATCTTTGCACCTGTTAAGTTTCTTAACCTGCTAATTACATCGCTTCTTTCATTGATATATTCTATGGCTTTTGCCATATCTCCCTCACTTTTGGTGAGTGCTTCTTTACACAATCCCATACCCGCGGAGGTTTTATTTCTTAAGCTTCTTATATCGTCAACTGTAATATTCATAGCAGTTTAATATTTAAATTATCTTAATGATTTTAGAATCTCTTTTGCAGCTTTTTCTCCTATTCCCTTGATATTTTCCAAATCTTTTTCGCTCTTTCCACTTAGATCACTTATGGTTTTGATACCACCCTCTTTAAGCGCTTTTAGTACTCTTGCTGAGAGTCCTAGATCTTCAATCTGTCTTGAATCTGCTTCTTTCTTAGCTTCTTCTGCAGCTACAATGTCTGCAGTTATGTCCTTTTTAACAACTCTAACAACTGTACCTTTAGATTCTGCTATCTTTCCCTCTCTTAGTGCTTTCATTCTTTCCCTCTCTTCGTTTGCCATCTTCTCTTCTCTTTCTTTTTTCTCGAGGAAATTTCTGTTCATTCTGTCTAGTACTGCTTCATGGTCTCTTCTTAGAGCAACAAGAGAATTCCCATATTTGGAGGTTCCGATTACTTCTCCAAGAACATTCATAATGAGGGTAATACTCTTTAGAGAGTCATCATTTGCAGGTATGGAGTATGTTATGAGGTCTGGATTACTGTTTGTGTCAATCATTGAAATGATTGGAATACCTACTCTGTTAGCTTCTCTTACTGCAATTTTTTCTACTTTACTGTCTATGACAATTATTGCTGCAGGAAGCTTGTCCATGAACTTAATTCCTTTGTAAATCATGTTCAATTTTGCAATTTCTTTTTCCATCATGAGGACCTCTTTTTTAACAAGATCTTTTCCACCCTGCGCAACTTCCTCTTCCATCTTTACAAGGTTCTGGATACTTCTTCTAATGGTTTCAAAGTTTGTAAAAAGACCACCTGGCCATCTTCTGTTTACATAGAAAGCGCCTTTTTCTTCTGCAATATTTTGAACTATTGAGGCTGCTTGTCCTTTTGTTCCAACGATTAGGATATTTCCTGTATTAGAAAGTTTCTCCAATTCTTCTACTGCTTTTTTTAGTAATTCTTGTGTTTTAACAAGATCAATGATGTGAATTCCATTTCTCTCTTCGTAAATATATTGTTTCATTCTTGGATTCCATCCACTTTTCTTGTGACCAAAATGGCATCCTGCTTGAAGTAGTTCTATTAATTCTGGGAGTTTAACTGTAGAAACTTTGTTTAGAGTCTTTGTTTCTTCTACGACTTTTTTTGTTGTTTTTTCCATTATTTTTTCCTTTTATAATATCTCTGGTGGGTGATATTTATATCATCCAGGAATTGTTCAGAGATATATGAGATATATATTAAACGTTAGGATTATACATATTTGGGAATACTTTTACAACCCTTTAAGAGATACTTTTCCACGTTTCTCCCCCTATGACAATATGGTCTAGTAATTTAATACCAACAAGATCTAATGCTTCCGAGAGCCTTTTCGTAAAGAGTATATCTTCTTCACTTGGACTAGGATCTCCAGAGGGATGGTTATGTGCTATTACCACTAAAGCTGCATTTAATTCTAGTGCTGGCGTTATGATATCTCTTGGCAATACGCTAACGATATCCAACGACCCCATACCAACTACCCTCTTGTCCAGTACCTCAAACCTAGAATTAAGAAAAAGCCCAACTACATACTCCTGCTTTTTACTACCAATATCTCTTAACAAACCATACGCATCTTCAGAATCCCTCACTAAACTCCTCTCGCTCTTACACAGACCATATACTCTTCGCCCCAACTCCATACCTGCGAGAATACGCATTGCCGTTACAATTCCAACTCCCTCTACTCCATCAATATCTTCAATACAAATATCCTTACCATTGCTCACAACCTTCCGTATTCTCTTAACAATACTCCTTGAAATGGAGAAAAAGTCTTTTCCTTTTACACCAGAACCAACCAATATTGCTACCAATTCTGTATCACTAAGACTATCTATCCCTCTCTCAAGGTATTTCTCTCTCGGAAGCATGTATATATCATAGAAGACATATATGAAATTACTCTGAATTCTTCTTTAAATTCTTGTCCTGTTTACTTTTTCTCTTTTAGAATGTTGTTCTGTATGTTTTTGGTAATACCCTCGAACTTTTTTCTTGTAATTATCTCCATTCATTTTGAAATATTGAAAAATTTCTAAGTAATACCTTCGAGGTATATCGGATGGCGTATTATAGCCCTTTTCAAGAAGATATTTCTTAATATATTTCATCTGTTTTTCTGTAAATATCTTCTTTAAAGTATCAATAACGAATCTATTTGTCTGGTTAAATATGTACGAAACAAAATCCCTGTACAGTTCAAATTCAACCTCAGGATTTTCCCTCTTTACAATCTTAAGTAAAACAATATCTACGCTTGGGACTGGACTGAAATCATATCTATCAAGTTCTTCTACGATTGAGAATGTGTATCTTGAGCTTAGAATAGTGGCAATCTGGGTATTAAATGGTTCTCCTAGAAATCTATCTGCCGCTTCTTCTTGTACGAAAAGAAATGCTTCTATCAAGCTAGAGTCTATGGCCGTTATCTTATTTATAATCTCGGATGTTAACGCAAATGGTATATTACTAAATATTTTGAAATCTTTCGTAGGTAAGTTTGTAAGAAGAAAATCATCATTTATGAGTTTAATCGGAAGAGAAGAAAGATTCTTGGTTAGCTCTCTAAAATACTTTGTATCTAATTCAAAAGCCGTTACATTATCTGAATATTTGGATAGTTCTTGTGCTATTACCCCTTTTCCTGCACCAATATCTAATACTATGTCATCTGAGGAGAAAGAGGCATTTTTAACCATCTCCTTGAGATGATTAGCATTTTTATAGAAATTTTGTGAATAACAGATATCTACCATCAACAAATTATACCACCTTCTTTTTCTTCTTAGCCTTGAAACTCTTCTTAATATATTTACACTTTGGGTATGTACTACAACCAATGAATGTTTTACCCCATTTACTTCTTCGCTCTACCAAATTACCACCACACTCTGGACACTTCTCCTGAAGAAGCAATGGAAGAGTTCCTTTACACTCAGGATACTTCTCACAAGCCCAGAACTTACCATATTTACTATTCTTGAGTAGCAATTTACTACCACACTTTGGACATTTCTCTGGTTTGGCATATTTTTTGAAATCCAAACTCTCTTCTCCACCAGAAAGATCTTTCATCCCCTTACACTCTGGGAATTTGGAACATGTTAAGAATTTACCATACCTTCCAACCCTAACTAGCATTTCAGAACCACATACCGGACACTTCTCTTTAGATTTAGAAAGTATGACAATATCTTCCTTATTTACATCCTTTAGTGCTTTCTCTATCTCTGCTACAAGTGGCTTGTATTGGGCTTCTATTACTGGAATATATTCACTCTTACCATTGGCAATATCATCTAATTCATCCTCAACTTTAGCCGTATATTTGTAATCTACTAATCTTTTAAAATTGTTCCTTAGAAGATTTGTAACAACCTTTCCTACATCTGTAGGCAAAAGTGCTTTCTCTTCTTTTGTGACATACCCTCTACTTTGTATTGTAGAGATAATGGTTGCATATGTAGAAGGTCTACCAATGCCTAACTCTTCAAGCTTTTTGACCAGTGCAGCCTCGGTGTATCTAGCTGGTGGTTGTGTAAATTTCTGCTCTTTTACAAACTGATCCCATTTAAGTATATCTCCCTTTGCTATCTTTGAGACTTCCTGAAGATCACTGTCTCCTTTTCCACCACCAAGTGCTCTTCTGAAACCGTCAAAAAGGGTTTTCTCTCCACCTAGAGAGAATGTATACAAAGGTTTTTTCTTATCTTTGCTTTCTATATGTATTGTTAGTGTTTCTGCCTCTTTCTCTTTCATTTGAGATGATATTGCTCGTCTCCAGATGAGGTCGTAGAGTTTGGCTTCTGCAGGACCAAATTTAGAATCAATTGCTGCTTTTTCAAGGCTAAAATCTGTTGGTCTTATAGCCTCGTGTGCTTCTTGTGCGTTTTTACTTTTAGTTTTGTAGTAATTTGCTTGCTCTGGAAGATATTCCACACCATATTTATTTTTTACCAATTCCCTTATTCCATCTATGGCCTTTGAGCTTAAATTTACAGAATCTGTTCTCATATATGTGATTACACCTGCTTGATACAGTACTTGTGCTATACCCATCGTTCTTTTAGATGAATATCCCAGAATATTGTTTGCAGATTGTTGGAGTGTAGAGGTTGTAAATGGTGGATATGCATGTCTTTTAATATTCTTTTTGAGCACATCTACTACTTCGTAACTTCCCTTTCCTAGGAATTCTTCAATGTCTTTTACCTCTTCTGCTTTAACAGGAAGATATTTTTTACCATCTTTTTTTACTAATTTTGCTCTTAGAGTATCTCCACTTGGGCTTGTTGTATCTACAAAAAACTCCCAGTACTCCTCAGAGTCAAAAGCATCTCGCTCCTCTTCTCTTTCTACAACCAATCTCAGAGCTACAGATTGAACTCTACCCGCAGAAAGACCGTACCAAATTTTCTTCCAAACTAATTCAGAGAGTTTGTAACCAACCAATCTATCTAGAACTCTTCTAGCTTTTTGTGCTTCTACAAGGTTGATATTTATATCTGATGGCTTACTTACTGCCTCTAATATGGCATCTTTTGTTATCTCATGGAATGTGACTCTTTTAGTATTTTTAGCTTTCAAAACTGAATCTACATGCCAAGCTATTGCCTCTCCTTCACGATCAGGGTCCATTGCAAGATATACATGGCCATCTTTTGGAACAGCCTTTTTCAAATCCTGAATTACCTTACCCTTACCATATATCGTTTCGAAAAGAGGTTTGTACCCATCTTCAACATCTACTGCAAGCTTGCTCTTTGGAAGATCTATGATGTGGCCTATTGTAGCCATAACCTTAAAATCATCTCCCAGATATTTATTTATTGTCTTGGCTTTTGCGGGAGACTCTACTATTAGAAGGTTTTTATATTTTTTAGTTGATTTTGTCATTTTTATTCGCTTCCTAAAAATACAGTATATATTCTACCATTGTCAAACATGTTTATATTTCTTATACATCTACAGGGCCTATACCTGCTCTGTACAAAGATTATATTCCTATTCGTATTTGTTCTCCATCTATTCCCAGTATATCAAGGAAATCTTCTACACCAGTTATTATATCTGCACCCTGTTTTAACAGACTATTGCACCCCTTTGAACTCTCCCTTGTAATATCACCTGGGACAACAAAAACATCTCTTCCATATTCAAGAGCAAGATTCGCAGTGAGCAAAGATCCACTATCCAAACCTCCCTCGATGACAATTGTTGTGTCTGACATACCTGCCAATATTCTATTTCTTATTGGAAACATCTCTTTTCTTGTTTCTGTTCCCTCAGGGAATTCGGCCACTACAGTACCTTTTTTACATATTTCCTCATATATCTCCCTGTTTTGTGCTGGAAAACCTTTGTCAATACCGCCTGCAATCACTGCGATTGTAGCAAGCCCTTTTTCCAAGCACATTTTATGCACCTGACTATCTATACCAATTGCTAAACCACTAACGAAAGCCACATTTAATTCCTTGGGAACAGACGAAAGCAGGTTTCTTACTACCCACCCTCCATATGTACTCATAGCTCTAGTTCCAACAATTGTAATTAGTCTTCTTGAGAGTATCTCTTTGTTTCCTTTGCAATACAAGACATTTGGATATCTATATATATTCCTGAGGTTGCCGGGATACTCTTTGTCAGCAGCTTTTATGATGTACATAACAAAGATTATGTACCAATATTGTTAAAAATATCTTAAATCTTCCCTGCTTTAACCATCCACATAATCATGCTTTGCATAATTGCTACAGCATTGGAGCTATGCCCACCATCTTCAAGAAATACTGAAAAAGAGTACTTAGGTTTGTTGTATGGGAAGAAACCTCCAACCCATGCATGAGTATTCTCGTAGATTCCTTTCGAATTTACCTTTCCGAACTCTGCAGTACCTGTTTTAGCAGCTACAACTACTCCGACATTGGCCAACTGACCTACAGATCTCTTTGGACCGTTTACAGCAGACCACATCCCCTCCTTAGTGATATTAAAGGCCTCCTTGGACACCATGTTTTCTTCTAGAAGGTCAAAGGTTAGAGTTTCTGTCTCTCCTTGCTCATCTCTGAAAGATTTCGCAACATGTGGAGTATGTAATTTTCCTTCTGTAGCAAGGGCTGCCATCCAGTTGGACATTTGAATTGGTGTTACCAAAGTTATTCCCTGCCCAATAACTGAGTTACAGGAATCTCCCTCTGGATACCACACAGACTCAAGCCATGGACTTGTGGTCTCTGCCAAGAGCTTTTTGTTTGCTGGAGAAGGAAGTCTTCCTGGTGCTTCTCCCGGTACATCTATACCTGTATATTTTCCAATTCCAAACTTCTCTAAGTAAGGATCTAACTTGTTAATATCCCAGTTTCTAATTAATTCACAAAAGAAAATATTTGAGGACTGAGCAATACCACCAACAACATTCAAAGCTCCATATGCATGGTTTTGAAACTCTTGAAAAGGAGCTCCATTGGAGAACTTGTACCCATATCTGCTGACATATATTGTGTTTTTAGTTATGGCACCAGCATCTAATGCTGCGGGTGCGACAAGACTTTTGAAGGTAGAGCCTGGTGGCATCTGAACAGAGATAGCCCTATTTATGAGAGGCAGGTTTTTGTTATTTAGTAATTTAGAGTAATTCTTTGTTGAGATGCCACCAACAAAAAGATTGTTGTCATAGCTAGGATATGTGACCATAGCTATAATCTCTCCTGTTTCAACATCCTCTATGATACCTGCACCACCTACAGCGCCAGCCTTTCTAACACCACTCTTTAGGAAATCATAGAATTTTCTCTGAATATCTATATCTATTGTTAAATACAGGCTATCTCCAGATACTGCTTCTTTTATGACATATTCTTGGTTAGAAACAGATCGCCCAAGAGCATCTACTTCTATTGCTATTTCACCATTTTCTCCTCTAAGTTGCTCATCGTACCATCTTTCTACACCACTTTTACCAATTGTATCTGTCAAAGCAAGAGATTCAAAAGATTTTAGATCTTCACCTGTTACATCACCAGTATATCCAATGATATGCGAGATTATATCTTTGTATGGATAATATCTTTGGCTATCATTATCTATATATATACCAATCAATGATTCACTTTTTGACTTTATCTCTATCGCTTTTTCATTACTTATGTTCTCTGCAATCAATATATCTGTAAAATATGGACTCTGCTTGTGTACAGAATAAATTTTTTCAAGAATGCTACCATACTCTCCACCTGCAAAAGTCTTCTTCCACATGTCACCCAGCATACCCCCGAGGGTATTAGCGGTGTTCTCTAACATCTCAGCTTTTATCGCTCCTTTATCATCCAGGTAATCCTCCATCTTGATATACAAATTCATAGAAGGTATGTTCTCTGCAAGTTTCTTACCATTTCGATCAAAAATTGCACCACGATAAGCTGTTTCTGTCTTTACTTTAATCTGGTTACTGTTAGATTTGTCCAGCATTTCTTTCCCTTTGACTATCTGCAATGTCGTTAGGTTCCCTAGCAGAACGACAAAAAGGATAAAGAATATAAAGAAAACAAAAATGTAATTCCACGGACTACCCTTCTCCACAGCAGTAGGTTTGGAGAAATATTTCTTTACTGAAAAGCTAAAAGGCTCTGAGCGCCCCTTAGAAGCCTGCTTTTTTCTTCTGGGTATGCTATTCTTCATTTTTTTAGACAGTTTTAATTCCATTTTTTGCTTATTTTTATATTATTCTCCTTACCTCTAGTAAAACTTAACAATATGTCCATTATGTAGAGGACGATAACCAGTAAAACAGACTTAATGCCAAGAATCAAAACCATATGCCACGTTAAAATACCAAAACTGCCATTTAGGAAAAGAGGGGGTAGAACTAAAATTAAAACGAAGTAAAGCGCAATTGTAATCAATTTGATTCCATACCCAACCACTCCTTCGTTGATATTGAATATGAAAGAGCTACCAAATAGTAGTAATAAAGGGATACCAACTAAAAGGATATCTATTCCAAGTGGATAGTGGAATACTACGTCAGAAATTAATGCATATATTACTAAAATCCCTGACAACCACTTGATATCTAACCTCCCAAGAAGCAAAAGAATTAATACAAAGAAAATCCTAATTCCAAACGCACTAAGAAGGAAGCCTTCAATAAAAAGCGCTCCTATTATCCCAATTATTATATACAAGACTTTTAGCATTTATCTTTCTCTTAATTTATTCTTACAAAAACCTTACTTAAAGTATCATAATCTACAATTGTAGAAACAAAACATGTTCTTGAAATACTGGCAGGATTACTTGAAAGACCAACAACATAACCCAAAACCAACATATCCCCAACCGAAGAATCGTTTACAAAGATTATGTCTCCATCATTTATATCTGAATTCATTGTTATATTCTCAACCTTTATACCCTCTGCGGAGCCATTCATTACACCACGACTTATTACTTTGTTTTTTAGATATCCGTCTAATGTCCTACTCTCGTCGTACTTTAAAATACTAACACCAAGATATGAATTATTACTTGTTGGAAGTTTAATACGAGAGCCTAGTTCATCCACATACTCTACTACACCAACAAAGAAATTCCCAACTACTGCCACATCTCCTACTTGAATGCCGGATTTTGTTCCTTCATCTATGCGAAGATAGTCGATACCGTCGCTTTTCAAAACATTTCCCATTACATACTCTCTCCCTTTGTTCTTTAGGCTTAATTGTTTTTTCAAAAGTTCATTTTCAGCCAAAATCTCTAAGTAAGAGGCCTCTCCTATTTCATTTTCTGCTATTTGAATCTTTAATCTTTCATTTTCCTCTACTATATCTCTTAAACTAACAAAGTTTTTGAAGTAGGAAGAGATTCCTTTGCCCAAACCCTCTCCTGTAATGAAAATTGGCTCCATACTGTAGGAGATTGGATATCTAATGAAGTTAGTGACATTAGCTTTATCTAAAGAAAGAAGAATTCCACCAAATAAAATAACAATTATGGTAAAAATTAGCTCTTTTTTAAAATTACCTTGAGCATTCATTCCTTAAGAGATAATGTTAAACAAGCTCTTCCCAAGATTTCTGTATTCTCTCCAAAAGCTCGATATGGTCAAGCATTAATGCCGTTCCCCTAGCAACAGCAGAGAGTGGATCATCTACAATTTTGACTGGAAGATTTAATTCCTGAGAAAGATATGTGTCAATTCCTTTAATTAAAGCACCTCCACCTGCAAGACGAAGCCCTGATGCTAGTAAATCTTTCAAAAGTTCTGGTGGAGTATCCTCAATTGCATCTTTTACTCCTTCACATATTTGGGAAATAGAAGACATGATTGCTTCCCTTACTTCAATACTGCTGAGCTCTACTGTTCTTGGTAGTCCAGTTAGAAGATCTCTTCCCTGTACACTCATCTTCGTTTCTTTCCTTTGTGGAACTGCACTTCCAATGGAACTCTTTACATCTTCTGCACTTCTCTCTCCTATTAATACATTGTATTTCTCTCTTACATAGTTGATAACATCCTGATCCATCTCATCACCTGCTATTCTCATTGTATTGTCTACAACAATATCTCCAAGAGAGAAAACAGCAATATCTGAGGTACCACCACCAATATCTACAATCATACTTCCTGAGGCATCTTCTACTGGAAGTCCAGCTCCAATAGCAGCTGCCATGGCTTCTTCCACTATGAATACTTCCCTTGCACCTGCTGTTTTTGCAGCATCAAGTACCGCTTGCCTTTCGACTTCGGTTACAGAAGTAGGAACACCAATAATGACTCGTGGCCTTGGAAGTTTAAAACTTTTACCAAAATATCCATGTGCTCTGTGTATGAAATGATGAATCATGGCCTGTGTAGTATCAAAATCCGAGATTACTCCATCTCGCAGAGGTCTTACAGCTGAGATATTGGCAGGAGTTCTACCAATCATCTGTCTCGCATCTTTTCCAACAGCAAGAACCGTCTTTGTTCTTTTATCTATCGCAACAACGGAGGGTTCAGATACAACAATTCCATGATTCCTCATGTACACTATGGTATTTGCAGTTCCTAAGTCTATTCCTAAATCATAGGTAAAGAACTCTAGTATCGAATTTATCAATTTCATAGCACAATTCTATCACTTAAAAGGATACAAAACGAGTATCTACTGTATTAAATCTGAATATTGGTGAAATTTACTTCTCTAAAGAATCTTTTCTTAGCTTTTTGTAACACTTCATACAAACAGAGGCTTTTACTACTGCGCCATCGACCTCGGTATCTACTTTTCTTAGATTAGGTTCGAATATTCTTTTTGACTTTGGTGCTTTGTATCTCCAGCCCACAGAATGTTTGTGTTGGATACGTTGACCAGCCATTGTTGTTTTTCCGCAAATGTTGCAAATCTTTGACATAACGGTGGTATTATATTCTAATCTTTGGCATATTGTCAAAGATTTAGAACTGATATAATAGAATCATGATAACAACAGAAACATTGTACTGGATACTATTCGCTATCCCCTCCATATTAATAGCTTCTACTGTGCATGAATATGCTCACGGATTAGCAGCTTACAAACTGGGAGATCCTACTGCAAAAGCATACGGAAGACTTACACTTAACCCTCTTAAACACATTGATCCCATAGGAGCACTCTCCATGGTTCTTTTTAGATTTGGATGGAGTAAGCCCGTACCAATAAATGAATATAATTTCGAGAAAAGAGAGCTTGGAACTGCAATAGTTTCTTTTGCTGGACCTCTTTCAAATCTCATTCTAGCAGCAATTTTTGGCTCTATTAATCTAATTTTCCACCCAGACCTTGGAAGTATTTTCGGGATATTTCTTTTTACCTTTACACTAATAAACATATCCTTAGCTATTTTTAATCTAATCCCTATCCCACCATTAGATGGGCATAAGATTGTAAGAGCATTTCTTCCAAAGAAAATAAGATACTACTGGGAAAAGATGGAAAAATTCTCATTTCTGTTCATTTTGCTCCTAATCATACCTTTCTCCCCTATAGGCAAATTTGTTCTAGGAGGGATTTCTAGTATCCTAGCACGATTATTAGCCCTTTTTGGGTTCCTCTAGCGACCCCATTACAGGCCCTTTTTTATTTGTTCCTAGCACATAAATATCGTAAAATGTATGTGCCCTAGTAGGAATAAAAGGATTCATAGCTCTATATTCAAGAGCTCGGGATTCCAACTATCGCTTAGCTCCGTGGAGTTAAGTTGAGGAAACCCAACTGTATTACTGAGCTCTATGACTCCATCTTACTGGGGCGTTTTTCCCTTGTATATTGACTATAATTCCCATATATATTAAACTTCTCTCAGTTGCCGAAGTAGCTCAGTTGGTCAGAGCAACTGTTTTGTAAACAGTAGGTCGAGAGTTCGAATCTCTCCTTCGGCTCCAGATATGCAGAGGTGGCGGAGCGGTCAAACGCATTGGACTGTAAATCCAACTCCTTCGGGATACACAGGTTCAAATCCTGTCCTCTGCATATGCCTAAATCTCCTCCTTGCTTTAATGCAAATAATGTTTAAAATGTATGTATATATAAATTAGATATATTTTTACATGTCTACATTATTCCCTATTATTTTTGCTATTCTCTCCATACTAGGTACTTTACTAGTTGTTGGAGGTGTTGTTTACGCAATAATATATTTCACTAAAAAGAAAAAGACCGAAAAATTCTCCCTTTCTGTAGATTTACTTCTAAAAATTTATCTTTATGTTATATCTATAGCAACATTAGCTATCGCTGTTATAGGAGGGACGATGCTTTTAAGGGCAGGCTCTTCCTACGCTTTTGGTATACCCTTTGCCTATGAGACATACAAACCAAACGAACTAATGGATATTGAGGTTAAAGAACCAAACGCCAATACTCCAGAATGTTACGAGGGAGAGAAAACACAGATTAATGGACAGACTGTTTGTTTTGACAATGACAAAATTAAGCAAGAATTAATAAATGGAGGGACTATTTTCTTCTCAATGGTAATTCTTTTCACCATACATATGATTGGGATTAAGATGATAGAAAAGAAGAATGTTACAGAGTGGTTAAGAAAAACTTATACCTTTTTATCTTTAATTTTGTATAGCTTGGTAGGTATAGTAACAATACCTATAGCAATATATCAACTATCTACTCACCTACTCTACAGAACCGAAGATATTACTAAATATGAAGCTCCAGCAACTGCCATTGCAATACTGATACTTGTATTACCACTTTGGATCTATTATTTATTAAAAACAACTAAGCTACGAAATAAGAATTAGATATTGTATAATTGCCCTGTTGCTGGATTAGCTCAGTTGGTTAGAGCACATTCATGGTAAGAATGAGGTCCTGAGTTCGACTCTCAGATCCAGCTCCATCTTTATTATTCAACTATTTGACCTTACCCATAATTTCCCATATAATACGCAGTATATTTCCCAATATAGACATTTTTAATTTTGATTTCCGAGGGATATGGCAAAAGTAAAAAGAGATATCATAGCTTTGAAATGTACAGTATGTAATTCAAAAAACTATACAGATTACAAAACTAAGAATATTAAGGAAAAAATTGAATTAAAAAAGTATTGCTCTAAGTGCCAGAAGCACACAAGCCATAAAGAAACTAAGGTTAAATAATAGCTCTTTTAATTAACTAGGGGCCCATAGTTTCAATTGGTTAAAACCGCGGTCTCCAAAACCGCTATTCCCTGTTCGAATCAGGGTGGGCCTGCCAAAATATATACAAAAATGAAAATATTAAAGAATATATTAACAGAACTAAAGAAAAGTAAGTGGCCAAAAGGCAAAGAATTGCTGGTTCTTTCAATATATGCTCTAGTATTATGTGGTATAATCACCGCTATTATATTAGGTCTAGACCTTGTCTTCTACAAGGCTAGAGAGTGGTTCCTTAATCTTTAATTAAGAAAATATGGCTAAAGAAGAAGTTAAAACAAAAGAGAATCCAAATGCAAAGTGGTATGTTCTAAATATTAGGACTGGATACGAGAATAGTATTCAAAAAGAACTTAAGCAGAGGATTGAAGCTACAGGTATGGAAGACAAGATTGTAGATATCCTAATCCCTGTACAGAAGAAAATCTTTGTTAAAAAAGGTAAGCAGGATGTAAAAGAGGAGAAGATATTCCCTGGATATGTCCTCATAAAAATGGAACTGGACAACAGGACATGGGATTTGGTCAAAAACACAGAGGGTGTAAGAGGATTTGTTAAAACAGATAGATACCCAAGACCTCTACCAGAGTCAGAAGTAAGAGCAATTACAAAATTCATGGAAGTAGAACAACCATCATTCCAGAATTCATTCAGCGTTGAGAAGCAGTAAAGATTGTGGATGGTGCATTCGCAGATTTCATTGGAAGTGTTCAGGATGTAGATACTGAAAAGGGTAAGATAAAAGTCCTCATATCTTTCCTTGGAAGAGAAGCTCCTGTTGAATTAGACCTAACACAAGTAAGTAAACTTTAGTTAAATATATACATATGGCAAAAGAGATAAAAAAGATCATAAAGATAACTATACCTGCAGGTGGTGCAACAATGGCTCCTCCAATAGGACCAACATTGGCTCCTTACGGTATTAACGCGCAGGATTTCTGTGCTCAATTTAATGAGAAAACTAGAGAGAACAACGGTATTCTTACTCCAGTAATATTGACAATTTACGAGGATAGAACCTTTGGTTTTGAGCTTAAGACACCTCCTACATCAGAATTAATCAGAAGAGAACTAAAGCTTAAAGCTGGTTCTGCAAAACCAAATCTTGAGAAGGTTGGTAAGCTTTCTAAAGAACAGATTAAGAAGATTGCAGAGGTAAAAATGCCAGATTTAAATACTTCAAACCCAGAACAAGCAGCAAAAATAATTGCTGGTACTGCAAAACAGATGGGTGTAGAGGTACAACTTTAATTATATATATCATCGCTATGAAAAGAGGAAAGAAATATACAAAAAGTACAAAAGGTTTAGATAAGAGTATTGAATATACATTAACAGAAGGTGTAAAGAAAGCTAAGGCACTCTCCTATTCTTCTTTTACAGGGACATTAGAGATGCATGTAGATATTAAAATTCCAAAAGATAGAGATTCTAAATCCATCAAAGGTGCAGTTTCTCTTCCACATTCTTCTGTAAAAAAGGAAGTAAAGGTTGCAGTATTCTGTACTCCAGACAAAGATGTTCTAGCTTCAAAGGCTGGTGCAGATATTGTTGGCTTAGATAACTTAATTAAAGATATTAAAGCAGGTAAGATTGCGTTTGATGTAGCAATTGCTACTCCAGATGTAATGCCCAAGATTGCAATTTTAGGTAAAGAGCTTGGTCCTAAGGGATTAATGCCAAATCCTAAGAATGGAACAGTTACAAATGACTTAGAAGGAGCAATTGGTGAATACAAAAAAGGGAAACAGACATTCGCATGTGACGATTCAGGAGTTATACATCTTAATGTTGGTAAGCTAGATTTAGAAGATGAGAAATTAATTGAGAATATCCACACAGTAGTATTAGCTTTAGAGGAGATATTTGGTAAATCATATGAACAGATTGTAGATAGGATGCATATTGCTCCGACAATGGGTGCAAGTGTTAAGATAGCCTACAGCAAAACAGAGTAATTCTCTTTTGTCATTACCACATCCTTTACAATTTCTATCCTATAGGATAGAATATATATGTCTTTGGCTCATTATGAAAATTAAAGAGGAGTAAAGTATGGCAAACGAAGGTTCTGTAATAGAATTCGAAGGCTGTAAATACATTATTTGTAAAGACTATGGAGATATGGCTCTTATATCTTCATTGGCTCTCAAGCAGCATTTCCTTTTGTTCCTATGCCCTGTTGTGCACATATTACCTTGCACGGGTAAGAACTTTTCTAGGTACGTAAAACTAGAGAAAGGAGAGCTCATCTTCAATGGAGTTCATTTTCCAGTAAACAGGTATGATATGCCTTCCTGTAATGTAAAGAATTTGGAAAGCAATCTCCATGGAAAAATTATAACGTTCTCTATTGTTGAGAGGACAAAAGAGCTTATGTTAGTGAAAGCGTAGCAATACATCGCAACAAACCAAAGACAGAGAGCGAGCTAATAGTAGCTTGATAGGCGACTTAAGGGCCAATCAGGCTTTTATTTCTATAAATCATCTATTAGCTCCTCTCAGCACCATCCAATATTACATATTTACAAACTATCTCCCATAGTATAGAATATCTAGGCAACAAACATATTTTGTTGTTCTTTCAAAAAAGGAGAATGGTATGACAACAGCAAGTGTATTAGCACCTTGCAAGACCTGTGATTTAAAGGTCTGTTCTGGACCAGAGGATTGCCCTTACGTAATTAAAGAAGAGATTCCTTTTCCATCAATTAAACCAGCGGTCCACAATCAGAAATATGCATTGAAAATACCAAACGATATATCTCCTATCCTCAAGAAGAACGCTATTGCATTTCCTCAGGACGGGAAGATATCCATCTTCTGGGACAAAAAGATAAAGAAGGTCTCTATCGTTATCTTGGATAACACCAAGAAAAAGGATAATCGTCAAACAGTTTTCCATGTCTCTGGAAATGAAAATCTCAAAAAGAGAACCCTTCATTTCCGTGGAAATGTCCTGATTAAGATACAAAGTTAGTTTGTTAAACAGAGAGAGAAGAGTGCTTCAAAGCATTTTTCAAAAATACTCTTCTCTCTCCTGCAATTCCCTTGACCATCCCCTATCCTACTGATATAATCCACCTAGTATTTAACCAGAGAAACAAGGTGTAAAAATAAATCCTTGCGAGGTTAAAGATATACATTCAATTAAAAAATATATACCTATGTCTAAATCTCGTTCACAGAAGACAGAGCTATTAGAGAGATACAAAGAAATACTAAAGAGCAAAGAAGGATATTTCTTAATCAACTCTGACAAAGCAGATACACTTACTACAACAGGATTAAAAATCCAGTTGAAAAGTACAGGTGCTAACCTTGCTGTAGTTAAAAACAGTATCTTTAAGGTAGCCCTACAAGAAACAGAACAGCCATTAAGCACACAAGAGTTTGATGGACCAACAGCAATTGTTTACTTTGATGAAGATCCTACAGCTCCTGCAAAATTAATCAAAGAAGCACAGAAAAAGACACAGCTCTTTGATGCAAGAGGTGGAGTATATGAGGGGGAGTTCTTAACAGCAGAAAAGGTTATGCAGTTAGCAGAGATACCTTCAAGAGAAATATTACTTGGAAAATTACTTGGAACTATGTCGGCACCAGTATCTGGATTTATGAATGCGCTAGCAGGGAATGTAAGAGGATTAACTATGGTTCTAAAGGGCATCTCCGAAAAAGGTGCTTAACCGAACATTATTTTGTATTTAATTTAAACATATATAACCATGGCAGACGAAAATACAAAGCTTCCAGAGCTATCCGAGAACTCTAAGAAAGTGCTAGAGATAGTAGAGAAGATGAGTGTATTAGAACTTGCAGACCTTGTTAAGGTCATGGAGGACAAATTTGGAGTAAGCTCAGCAGCTCCTGTTGCAGTAGCAGCAGCCCCAGCTGAACCAGAAGAACCAGAAGAAGAGAAAACAATCTTCAATATCGTCCTTAAAGAAGCAGGTGCTAACAAGATTGGAGTTATCAAGATAGTAAGAGAGATAACTGAGCTTGGACTAAAAGAAGCTAAAGATCTTGTAGATGCAGCTCCTCAAACAGTAAAAGAGGGCGTTAAGAAAGAGGATGCAGAAGCATACAAGGCTAAATTCGAAGAGGTAGGTGCTACAGTAGAATTAGCATAATTATATATTTAAGAATATATATTAGAAGAGCCACGAAAGTGGCTCTTTTTTATTGGCAAATATTACAATTTCCTTAACTTTGAAAAAATGCCTTTTTCAATTTCTTTATTACCACATATGGAATCGAAAATGGAATTCTCCATATCAACAGTCATGCCCGATCCATCTTCTGGATAACCTTGATAGCCATAGCCATCACTCCAGAAACTTATTCCACCACTTTCAACGATAGAATCGCAACAAGAATTATCTTCTTCCTCACATCTTCCACCTAAGCCCTCAACTCCTTGTGTGAATGATATTTTGTATCCATCAACTACTACAGTTACTAATAAATTCGCATAATTGACCTCTTTTCCATATGGATCTGTAATTCCCGAAAAAAGTGTATACTTAGCCGTTCCATCTAAATATGAGTTATCAAAGTAATAAAAGTTAGGGATATTATCCATATCATTTCCATATTTTTCTTTGAATAACTCAATGAAATCTTTCATTAAGATACCATCTACATCAAATTCTCTAATCTCTCCGAGGTTTTCATCTTCTCCATCTGATGATTCAAGAGTGGGTTCCATCTCATCAATTTGCACTAACAAATCATGAACCAAATCTCTATACTCTTCTTTCTCAATAGTTTGGTTTACCGTTCCTAATGCTCGATACTTGGTAAAGAAGTAATAAAGTCCCCCGAGACTTGCCAGCAATGATACTACCAGAAATGTGAAGAGAACTATTAAAAGGGGCTTTTTCTCTGTCATTTAATAAATTTGATGAATTTAATACAAATTAAGAATACATTAACTCCCATCGACAAAGCAATATCCAAAGAAGTATAATTATACTGAATCTGCCAATATATTAATTTATCAATATATCTAATGGACTACACACCTTTCACTAAATGGGTATTGGACAATGGACTTTCAGAAAGAACATTGGAATTGTTAGTTGGAATAGCCATTGTAGCTACAATTGTAAGCTTAGCAAGATACCTTTTTGGATCTAAATCCTTTGGAATATATGCACCAGTAATACTGGCTGTAGCATTTACATATACTGGATTGCGATATGGATTAGTAATAACTGCTGTTGTTATAACATCATCCCTACTCTCTTACCTCATACTAAGTAAAATTAGGATGCACTACATTTCAAGGATGGCAATAAATTACTGCCTAATAATAATGTCCTTAATCATTTTCTTTATAATCGTACATAAATACAATCTTGGATTACCAAATATGTCCTTAATACAACCATTAGCAATTATCTCCATTATTGGACTGTCAGATTTCTTTGCCAAACAGCAAATTAAAAAAGGTTTTAAAACCTCCATACTAGTACTTGGAAGTACGCTAGTAATAGCTTCCATCGGTTGGTTTATCATAACTCGAGAAGCTATATCCACCTTCATGATTAACAATCTCTGGTTAATCCCAGCCTTAATTGTCATAAATATATTAATCGGACAATTCTCTGGCCTTAGATTTAAAGACATTGTGAGATTTAGAACCATTATCCAAGACGAAGAAAATGTTAAGAAGTAAAAAAATAAAAGAGATATTGGGATTAAACAGACGAAATCAAGAATATATTCGTCCATTAAACTCCCCATCCTCTAAAAAAATTGCCGATAACAAAATCCTTACTAAGAAAGTACTCTCAAAGGAAGGAATAAACACACCTGAGGTATATAAACTAATTAGAACTAAAAAACAGCTCCAATTCTTAGACTTTGAATCTTTACCAAACAGTTTCGTTATAAAACCAAACCAAGGAACTGGTGGTAATGGTATAGTTGTGCTCTATGGTAAAAAGAAAGGTCAGACAGCTTGGATAAGACCAAGTGGGGAGATAATGAGCACAAAGGACATTACAATGCACATAGAGAATATCCTTGAAGGAAGATACTCCATGGGTTCAAGAAAAGATATCGCGATTATAGAGGAGAGAGTTAAAACAGATCCATTTCTTAAGCAGTACTCTTACAAAGGTGTTCCAGATATTAGAATAATTGGCTACAACCAAGTCCCCATAATGGCGATGATGAGACTTCCAACGAAAAAATCTAACGGTACAGCAAATTTACACTCCGGAGCAATATGTACAGGTATAGATATTAGCTCTGGCATAACCACCTACTCTATGCATATGCAGGATAAAAGTTTGATAAGCGACTCATACGAAATGATAGATTCAACATTAGATCTTAAAGAAAACAAAAAACTTGCAGGTATCCAAATCCCTTATTGGGAGCAAATACTTGAGATAGCTGTTAAGTGTCAAAAAGCTAGCAAATTAGGATATATCGGAGTAGACATAGCCCTAGATGCAGAAAAAGGACCAATTGTTTTTGAATTAAATGCTAGACCAGGTCTTGGTATACAAGTAGCAAACCAAGCAGGACTAAGATGGAGGCTTGAGAAAGTAAAAGATATTGAAATTAAAAGTATGAAGCACGGTATAAGAGTAGCTAAAAATCTCTTCGGTGGAGAGGTTGAGGAGAGTATAGAGGCTATTAGTGGAAGGAAGGTAGTAAATATCAACGAAAAAATCTTTCTCTACTATAAGACACCTGTATCTAAGAAGAAAAATGATCCTCAGAATCGTGAAGCCATAAGAGTATTCGTAGATACAGGCTTAATAACCTCCCGTATAAACAAAACCCTCGCTTCTAGGATAGGCTTTTTTGAAGCAATTAAGTACTTCTACTCTCTTCCCATTCCAGACAAATTTGAAAGCTTCAAAGATGCTCAAGAGTACATAGATTCTAACCAAACAACCATTATAGGTCACCCGGACATTCTTAGAGTCGCTAAAATTGTAGAAGAGGGTACCATAAAGATAAGACCAGTAATATGTGTGCACACCAAAATAGCTAGCGAAGAGAAAGAAATAGAGATGGTAGTAACAGAAGATACCACATATAATGTAGTAATAGGAAGAAACGAACTTAAAGGATACTTAATAGATACATCTAAGACATTTACATAGTATGAAAAAATACGAAGAGTATTTAAAAGAAGCAGGAAATGTACATTTGGCTTACTATCTAGAAGCTGCAGATGAGCTCGGTATAGAATATGAGATTGTTGTGCGTAGCCTACTTGCTAGATTTACATACCAGGGAAAACATTGGTTCATAATCAACACCGTTACTCCACTAACTCCCTCCCCAGGAACCACCATAGCAAAAAGAAAATACCTGACAAACCTTGTACTTAGTAGAGCAGATATAGACGTACCTAGACAACAAGCTCTTGGCAGTGCTATAGACGCCATCAAATTCTTTAATAAATACAAAAATATCGTCATTAAACCATCACAACAGCTAGGAGGCATTGGTATCACCATGCTTCCAGAAACAGAAGAGCAGGTAATTGAAGCATATGAGAGTGCATTCCAAAAAAGCAATGCCAAAGGAGCAGTAAAAGTGCTAGGCGAAGAATTCATAAAAGGAGAAAATTACAGATTCCTAGTAGTTGGTGATCAAGTCGTAGGAATAGTATGGAGAAAAGCCCCTACAGTTATTGGAAATAGCAAGAATACTATAAGGGAACTAATTGATATTAAAAACAAAGAACGCCGAATGCTTGTTCTTAAACCTATTCCTATAGACACAGAGGTAGAAATAAGACTACGAAACCAAGAACTTACCCTTGATTCCATCCCAGAGGAAGGAAGAGAGGTTGTTCTTAGATATAACTGCAACCTAACCACTGGTGGAACTACAGAAGAATGTTCTTCAATTGTCGACCCATACTACAAACAACTTGCAATCTCAGCAGTGAAAGAACTTGGTCTTGAATTTGGTGGCGTAGATATCATTGCACAGGATATTACAAAACAAGATAAGTGTGGCATTAACGAAATAAACTACAACCCAGGTCTTAGATTACATTACAAGGTAAATAAAGGCCAAATTGTGAGAGTAGCAATCCCCATAATGGAATACATTAGAGATAAATATATAAATTCAGTCAAATAAATATGGTAAAAGTATTACAAGGATTAAATCTAGAAAACAAAACCTCTGTAATAGAGATTAATGCAATTAAAACAGACAACCTTGAGAAACTTCTCCAATTAATACACTCTTTCCACCCCATATTTCTGGAAGAATATAAATACGAAGAAAATACACTTAAGATCTACTCTAACTTACCATTTCTCTGGGAAGAATTAGGCAAAGTACTAGAACAGGATTTACCATACAACAAAACATTAGAACAATGCCTAGAAATTATTAAACTCCGAGTCTCCTCTATGTCCACCATACCCCTACTCTTTGCAGCACACAAGCTTGGCTACGAAACAACTCCAACGATGACAAAGAATGAATCATTAACATACACACCCTCTTTTAACCGACACTACACAGTAGGATGTGGAAAAGGTTCTGAGATTATCTACTCCATATCCTCTTCAAAAGATTCTAAGATTGCAAAAGAAATTCAAAGAGATAAATGGTCAAGTAATCTTCTCATTGAAAAATTAGGACTACCCCTTCCAGCTTGGGAAATCATAGATTCATTTACCGAGATAGAAGAAATCTGGAAACGCTTTGACAAACCAGTAGTTATTAAACCAACTGGTCTAACTGGAGGAAGTGGTGTTTGCATAGGAATTAAAACGATTGAAGAAGCAAAAGAAGCATATAAATATGCCAAACAAGTGATAGATACCAAAATCAGAAAAGATTGGCAAACCAAGGTAATGATACAAGAACAGGTAAGCGGGGAAGATTACAGGCTTTTAGTTATAGATGGCCATTTAGAAGTAGTCACAAAGAGAATCCCTGCATTTGTAATTGGAAATGGTAAAGACACAATAACAAAGCTCATAGAAGATACTAACAAAGATCCAAGAAGAGATACAACAAGTCCAGCACACACATTAAAACCAATTGAAATTGACCAACCACTAAGAGCATATCTTAAAGAACAAAATCTTGAACTAGATTCTATCCCTGACAAAGATCAAAAAATCCCTGTTAGAAAAGTTGCAAGCATGAGTCAAGGAGGTATAACCGAAGATTTCACAGACAAAGTTGGTCCAGAGATTAAAAGCATTGTAGAAAGCATCGCCTCTTCTATCCATGCCTTTGCATTAGGTGTAGATGTAATGTGCAAAGATATTTCAAAACCTCTTACTAAAGATAATGGGGCTATCTTGGAAATTAACACTATGCCGGAAGCATATCTTAATCTCTTCCCAGTAATTGGCCCAGATCGAGGATATGTTGCAGATACATATATTAAAAAGCTCCTCACAAACAACAAAACAAAGAAAATTGTAGTCATAGGTCATTCTTCCTACGATATCCCCACTACATTAAAACAGAAAACACTTCTTTCTTCCTACCTTCGAGACGAAGATACAGTAGGAGAATACAAAGATGGTGAAATAAGAATAAACTCCTTAGTATTAAACAAAGGTTTAACAAAAAGACAGGGTATAGAAGCACTTAAACTCAACGCATCTTTAGATGCAATCATAATTCACCACAGAAATTGGGAAGAAGTGATAAAAGATGGTCTGGGTTTAAATAAAATAGACCTGCTAATGGTAGAATCTTCTCTAAAGGAGAATTCGGAATATATGAAGATAATAAAAAAATACAAACGAAAAGGATTAATATCTAAAATAAAAATATTCCAATAATGAAATATCTAGTCATAGATAAAAGACCAAGGATTAAAAAGATGGAAATACCTTCAGCTTCTTCCAGAATATTGGAGGAGTTAAAAAAGAAAGATATACCAGCAGATTTTGTTTACAATGATGAAATAGAGATCCTTTTCATGGATGGTTCCACACAAATCAAGGCTAAGGGAATAGATGTAAAGGAGTACACACACATTATTTTTAGAGGCCATGCACTTCATAACGATAAGCAGTATGCACTCAAAAGATACATCATAGACTACATTGAGCAACATAACAGTGACAACCCAGAAAAAAAAGTGCTCATACAAAATTCCAAAGCAATTAAGAAGTTGCCATATTACAATAAGATAGCCATTTCTTTGCTATGTTCACAATATAACCTCCCCTATTTTCAGACATATTACAGAACAGATGGTAAATATCTAGAACCAAGAGATATGTTAAAAGAGTATCCTCTAATCATCAAGGAGTATGCTGGTATTAATAGAATTGAGATAATAGACGGGGAAGAGAAAATTAAAAAGAATGTTTTCAAATTAGAAAAAGATGAAGATTTTGAACAGGATGGATTGAAAGATCAGGATTTAAGTAATTTCTTTTTACAGGAATTCTCTAATACTGCAGAGGATTACAGAATATTTGTTAAATTAGGAAAGGTTATTGGTGGATGGAAAAGAACAGCATCAAAAGGATTTATGACAGTAAATAAAGGAATATACGAGGCATATAATCAACCAAATGAACAGATGAGAGAGATAGCAGAGAAGATGGCAAATATACTAGAGGCTGATTTTATGGCTGTAGATTTTATGTATATGAATGGTAAGCCTTGTATACAGGAAATAAGCTTACATCCAGGGTTTAAAGCCTACGAGACAAAGATAAAGGGAGAGCATATTAATATAGCTGAAGCTATAATTGATGCATTCTCAGATTAAATTCCAGCCTTTCTAAATATATCTATCCAGTCATTCTTACTTGGAATCTTACTTGCTTTAGGTATTAACCCATCCTCTACCCATTCACATTGTTTAAAACTAATTTTTCCAGAATATAATTTCTGATACAAAGTTGGATCCTCTTCTAATTTCTTCATAACTTTTCTAAATCCTCTGAAATAAACAACATCCTTTGCATAGATACCAGGATATGAAGTATCTGACAAACCCCTCTTCACCCTATATGCGATATCAAAAGCCCCTAGTTTAGAGAAATTACCTAAAAGAACATTGTAAAGCTGCCTAAATGACAACTCCTCTCCTACATATATAGCCCATGTTAGACCAGCTTTATTCCTTAGTGATTTCTCTGGTAAAAGTCCCATATTATTCTCATTCCATGAAGCCAAACCCTCCTCTACATCCAAATAACTAGCAAGATTTGGTTTACTTATAGCCTCAAACCCACTCTTAAGACCGTAATACGAACGAAGAGCATGTGTACCTACCTCATGTATTAAAGTTTTCCTAAGTTGGAACTTACTCTTACTAATATTCCCATCTACAAGCACTTCCTTTCTCTTGACCCCTACCTTCACTCCATTTTTGGCAATATTAAGAGACTTGTTTACAGACCAATCCTCCAAACCCAATTCTCTAAATACAACATCAAAGACAGAAACTATACTGTCATACCCTAACATTTCTGGATCTCTCTCTTTATTCTCTTTTGCCAAATTATATCTTCCATACCTACCTCGCAATACCCTCGCTGAATTTCTAAAAAGTTTGGCAGAAGGTTTACCATATCTAGCAATAGAGATATCTGTTACTGCCTCATTATTTCCTACTGCATGCATAAGGTCACTTGCTTCTCTCTTGGAATCTATGAGGTCTATGTAAAAATTGGAAATCCTAGGATCTACATCCGAAATCTCCTTTACTGATGCAAGATCTTTGAAAATCTCCTCGTTTTTATTTTTGACTACTCTGTATTGAAATTGCGGTTCATATGTATCCGAATCGAAGAACTTTTTCTTCTCTGAATTCAAGTTGGTAGGAGTAAATACTAAAGCAATGGGAATTTTTAACTCTCCCAAAAGCCTTGTAACTTCTTCTACCTTCATAGTTTTCTTGGCTTTTCTAAAAAACATGTTCATAGTTAATATTTACATAAATGGAAATAAAAAGGAACTATCTTCTAAACTCTCGGTTAAAGCTGAATTTTCTGTCACCTGCTGCAAGAAGTTCGAGTGCTATACCAGTACCTTTGGCTACACAAAAAGCTGGATCATCTGCTACATGAGATGGAACACCTGTAGCTTTAGTGAAAAGTCTATCTAAATTTCGCAACATTGCTGTACCACCACTCATTACCATACCTCTATCTATGATGTCTGCAGAAAGCTCTGGAGGAGTTTTCTCTAGAACAGATTGAATACTCTTTATGATGCTTCGCAGAGGTCTCTCTACCGCTTTGGCTATATCATTTGAGTCTATGACTATGGATTTTGGCATACCTGCACCTACATCTCTTCCTCTTACTTCCATCTCCTTTGGATCTTTTACTTCAAGAGCGGAACCAATCTTAATTTTTACTCTTTCAGCTGTCTGTTCTCCAATTAACAAACCTTTTTTCTTTCTCATATACATTATGATTGCCTCATTTATGGCATCTCCTGCTACTCTCAGAGATTCATACTCTACAATTCCATCTAAAGACATTACTGCTACTTCTGTTGTTCCACCCCCCATATTTATGATCATGTTGCCAGAAGATGTATGGATTGGAAGCTCTGCTCCAAGTGCAGCAAGTAGTGGCTCTGGCATAAGGGTTATTTCTTTAGCTCCGACAGCATTTGCAGCCTTAAGTACTGCTCTTTCCTCCACAGAGGTAATTCCAGCTGGTACACTTATTACTACATCTGGTTTAAAGAATCTAGATTTACCGAGTGCTTTGTCAAAGAAAAATCTAAGTAATGCTTCAGTTACTCTGGAATCTGCTATAACTCCATTTCGAAGTGGTCTTTTTGCAACTATATTCTCAGGAGTTTTTCCAATCATTTCTTTTGCTTCGTTACCAACAGCTACCACTGTAAATTTATTTACATCTATGGCTACAACAGTTGGTTCAACAAAAACTATTCCCTCTCCTTGGACAAAAACTACTGAATTTGCTGTACCTAAATCTATACCTAATTTCTTTCCAAACATAACAAAATTTCACTATAAGTTATCTATTATCAAATCCCAATTCCATTGCCTCTTTCATTTGCTCAACAATATCTTTTGCTATTACCTGAACTTTTTTACTACCATCCAAAGCTTTAGCCAAAAGCTCATCCTTCATTCCCTCAGCTTCAACCCTTCTCTCTCTAATTGGTTTGAGATATTCATTCATAACTTCAAACAATCTCTCCTTAACCTCTACATCCTTTATTTCTCCCTTTCTGTACAAATCCTTCATTTCTTCTACCTCTTCTTTGTTGCTGTTAAAAAGATCATGGTACATGAATGCAACATTCCCCTCTATTTTACCCGGATCTGTTGCATGAACCCTTGCAGGATCTGTATATACCTGAAAAACCTTCTTTCGTAATTCCTCTTCACTATCACTTAGAAATATACAATTATTTAAACTTTTTCCCATTTTTGAATTGCCGTCTATTCCCGGGACATTTACCTCTGTTCCAAACAATGCCTCTGGCTCATGAAGAAGTTTAACGCCATATGTGTTATTAAATTTTCTAGCCAAAACCCTACTATCCTCTATTATTGGGGCCTGGTCCTTACCAACTGGAACAAGATCTGCATTAACACAGAAGATATCTGCTGCTTGGTGAACTGGATATATAAAAAAACCCAAAGGAGTAGAATTCTCTAAACCCTTCTGGGCAATCTCAGTTTTTATTGTTGGATTATGTTGTACCTGTTGAACAGTAGCAAAATTAGATATGTACATAAATATCTCATGGATAGCTGGTACTTCACTTTGTATAAATACTGTAGCCTTATTAAAATCTATGCCCGCAGCATAATAATCACAAAGTAATTCCTGAATATTCTCTTTGACCTTCTTTGGATTGTCAAAATTATCTGTAAGAGCCTGCACATTTGCAACAATTACATACTCGTCATATTCATCCTGTAATCTCACCCTGTTTCGTAAAGACCCCATTAAATGACCAATGTGTAATTTACCTGTTGGTCTATCCCCTGTTAAAATTCTTTTCTTGTCATTCATAATCTTAATTCTAACAAAATTATCTTGTATTATGCTATACTTTTCGAAATGTCAAAAGAACATATAATATTAAAAAATAAAATACTCCCTGCTCTGCTTCCCATTCTTACCTCCATCATTATATTACTAGGAGCTACAATAATCTATCTTTATTCAAGCGGATATAGAATAGATATTCTCAAAAAAGAAATTAACATAACGGGAGTCATAACTGTACAAAGCGATCCCTCTGCCACGGACATGTTTGTTAATGGTGAGAAGATCGGTAGAGCACCAAGAAGTCATGTACTAAAGGTTGGAGAATATGATATTTCACTCAAGAAAGAAGGCTATCAAGATTGGAATAAGAAAGTAAAAGTGCTGGAAGGAAAATCTACACCGATATTCCCATATTTGGTTTATGACAAAATAATAAGCAAAGAGAAATGGAAATCTGAAGGATTGATTGAAAAGCTATGGACAAGTGACACTAGAAATGACCTACTATTTTTGCAGAAGGATTCTAACACCTCTTTCTCCCTATGGAAGTATGCTATTAATCCTCTACTTTGGGATTTTTCTACGAATCCATCTAAGATATTAACTCTAGATACTAACAAAATCTCCCTCTCTATCTCTCCAGATGGACAACAAGCACTCTTGGTAATGACAGATCCAAAGTCTCCTCTTTACTATTTACTTAATACACAACAACCAAACACTCTACAAGGCTCAAACCAACTTCCCTTTGGTAACTACTCCAAATATACAATGTCCTGGAGTAAAGATGGCAAGTATATACTTCTGGACTCTTCCAAAGAACTCCTGTCATACAATCTTTCTAACCAGACATTTACAACAATCCTAAAGAAAGATGCTGAAACAAAATATGTTTGGGATACGGATACACAAGGTTTCTTCTACTTAATAATAGAAATTCAAAATGATGAATTAGAAGATATCTACACCTACACTCTTACACAGAAGTCCCTCGCAGGAAACAACAACAAGACAATAATTGACAGAATATACTTCCAGCAAACAGATGAATATATCAAAGAATACAGAAAGTCTGCAACCACACTACAGGAGTTCTCCAATTCTCCCGAAAGCATACAAACAGCTGGAGAAGTGATAGATTTAGATGTAAATGTAAACGGAAAAGGCATGTATATATCAACCTCACTAGCATCTTACTGGTACTTCATGGATACATCAAAATTTATGACTATTTCACCATATCCAACAGAGATAATCTCCTACTCTCCAGATATTTACAAACTAGGAGTTAAAGACACTACGGGATACAAGATATTTACATTCTATAAAGAGGAAGGAGACCATACAATAGATCTTGGTGCTAAATCATTAAATAACATTAATACAAACTTCTTCTGGCTATCTAACTCCTCTTACATTTATCTTAAAGAAAACAATTCTATATACATCGCAGATATAGACGGTGAGAATAAATATCAACTTCTAGAATCTGAGAATGTACTCGAATACATCGTTAATAACTCAAGAGAAATACTTGTTACATTTGAGAAAGATAGTACAGGAAAATTAGTAATCATTGAAAACAAATTCCACTAAAGTACGCATCCGGCCGGAATCGAACCGACAACCTACGCGTTAGGAGTGCGTTGCTCTGTCCTTTTGAGCTACGGATGCATGTATAAATATACCACATTTACAAAAGTAATTTAATCAGCTATAGGATAATAGATATTATCATTTAATGATATAATAAAGGTTGCGATGAAACAGGAATATATAAAAATAAAAGGAGCAAGAGAGAACAACCTTAAGAATATATCAGTAGATATACCTAAAAACAAGCTAGTCGTATTTACCGGTGTATCTGGAAGTGGTAAGTCTACTCTTGCATTCGACACCCTCTACGCAGAGGGCCAAAGAAGATATGTCGAATCTCTCTCTTCCTATGCTAGGCAGTTTCTAGGAGTAATGAAGAAGCCAGATGTAGATTCAATCACAGGTCTTTCTCCAGCAATATCCATAGACCAAAAAACAACAGGTACAAACCCTCGCTCTACAGTCGGAACCATCACAGAGATATATAATCACCTCCGATTACTCTATGGACATATAGGACAACCCCACTGTCCAAAGTGTGGTTCTCCAATTCAATCACAAACCATTCAACAAATAACAAATAAAGTGATCAAGCAGATTTCCAACACCTCAGAGGTTACACAGATTGTTTCACCCATCATTAAAAACAGAAAAGGTGAATTTACTGCTCTTTTGAACAAACTCCTCTCAAAAGGATTCTTAAGAGTCATTATCGATGGAAATACATATCTTCTTGACGACATAGAAGACATAAAACTAGAAGAGAACAATAAACACACAATAGATTTGGTAATAGATAGGATAGATTCAACAAAGTTAGATAAGAAAAGACTCACAGATGCCATAGAGTTAGCAATTACACAGTCTAATGGTGAAGTAAAGGTATTATTAAAAGACAAAGAACTCTTTTTCTCAGAGAACAATACATGTCCGAAATGCGAAATATCCTACCCAAAGATTACCCCAGCATCCTTCTCATTCAATGCACCAGAGGGTGCATGCCCAAAGTGTGCAGGATTGGGTGTTTTGAAAGAAATAGATATCAATTTGATATACAATCCTATCTTGACAATACTAGAGGGTGGCATTTTTCCATGGAGTAACAGAACTAGCAAAGACTCATGGACATTGCGAATATTAAGGGAAATCGCCAAAGAACACGGCTTTAACCTCACTACACCAATTGGTAGATACCCAAAAGAGATTTTTGACTTAATTTTCTATGGGAATGGAACAAAAGATGCATACACAATCGAATACACAAATAGATTCGGTAGAACTAGACTCTATGAAGCTAAATACGAGGGTGTCATCCCAGAATTAGAGAGGAGATACAGAGAAACATCCTCAGATTATGCTCGTTTTGAAACAGAGAAGTACATGAGAGAGAATATATGCCCAGTATGCGAGGGAAAACGACTTAAACCCTACTCCTTGGCAGTAACTATCGGGGGGAAAAATATAGATGAGATTACTAATATGCCTACAAAAGATGTCCTAACATTCTTTAAGACCTTAGAACTAAAAGGAAGCAAGAAAGATATTGCAGAACCAATAATCAAAGAGATAAATCAAAGATTAAATTTTCTAGAAAATGTAGGCTTAAACTACCTTTCATTATCTAGAAAAGCTAATACACTCTCAGGAGGAGAATCTCAAAGAATTAGGTTAGCTTCTCAAATAGGAACTGGATTATCAGGAGTCCTCTATGTCCTAGATGAGCCTTCAATTGGTCTGCATCAAAGAGATATTTCAAAACTCATCACCTCTCTTAAAGATCTGAGAGATGGAGGCAATAGCATAATTGTAGTTGAACATGACGAAGAGATGACAAAAAGTGCTGACTGGATTCTAGATATCGGTCCATTTGCAGGCAAGCACGGTGGGGATATCGTTGCCAAAGGCACTTTAGACGATATTAAGCACAGTGACTCGTCGACTGCGAAGTATCTCAACAAAACCCTCTCTGTCGGGCAAGACGCTCCTCTTCTTCAAGTTGGTGCCCGTGGAAACGAGATTTCTTTAAGAGGTATAAAAACTCACAACTTAAAGGACCTCGATCTAACTATCCCCTTAAACCAACTAATCTGTATAACAGGCGTTTCTGGCAGTGGTAAGTCCTCATTGATAGCAGACACCCTTTATCCAGTATTAGCAAACAGAATATCACACTCTAAGCTTCAAGAGGGAAAATATGACTCAATTGAGGGTTTGGAACATATAAATCAGATAATAAACATAGATCAATCACCCATTGGAAGAACTCCTCGCTCAAATCCGGCTACATACACAGGCGTATTTACAAAAATCAGAGAAATATTCGCTCAAACTAACGAAGCACAGGCCCGAGGGTACAAAGCTGGGAGATTTAGCTTTAACGCCAAAGGTGGAAGATGCGAAAAATGTCGTGGTGACGGCGTTTTGAAGATAGAGATGCAATTCTTACCAGACATGTATATTACCTGCGATGAGTGTAATGGTAGTAGATACAATGATGAAGCACTTCAAATAGATTTTAAAGGCAAGAATATATCCGATATTTTAAAGATGACCGTTGAAGAAGGGTTAGAATTTTTCAAAAACATTCCATCTATACATCGGAAGCTTTCTGTTCTCAATGAGGTCGGCCTCGGATACATAGAACTCGGACAATCCGCCCTTACCCTTTCCGGCGGAGAATCACAGCGAGTTAAGCTTTCCAAAGAACTTTCTAAGATGTCTCGAGGGCATACTTTATACATCCTTGACGAACCCACTACAGGATTACACTACCATGATGTAGACAAACTTCTTGTAATTTTACGAAATCTTGTTAAAAAGGGTCATACAGTAATCATCGTTGAGCATAATATGGATATTGTCCGACATTCAGATTGGATAATTGATCTCGGACCAGAGGGTGGAGACCAAGGAGGCTACATTATAGCCCAAGGTCCAGTCTCGGACATCATAAAAAGCAAGACAAGTTGGACAGGAAAATATCTTAAAAAATACATTAGTGAAACTTCAGGATAGTAAACTAGATAGCCATACTTCCTGTACATCAAAATAGCCAGGTATAAAAAATAACCCCATTTTGTATTTTCTTTTTACTAAAAACATTTCCCAAAGATAAGACGATACAAATACAAAACTTCTAAATCTGGGAAAGTTCAGATAGTTTTAACAAAATCTGCATTACTCTTTTTTGAAATTTCCTAATGTTCCACTTAGTACGATACCGAAAACACCCACTCCTCCTTACTTTCTTTTCCACAGATTATACACTTACCAGAGGAGCCTATACCTTCCTTGGTGAGACATCTTGTGGTAGCTTTGGTTTCACTCTTTATCTTCTCTTCACACTCGCTGTTACCACACCAATGTGCTAATACAAATCCCTTCTCACTGCTAAGTACAGCCTTTAGCTCTTCATATGACCCTACTCTATGGGTTTTTGATACTAAAAGCTCCTTTGATTTACTCAACAAAGAGTCTTGGATGCTTTTGAGCATTGTCTCTACAGTATCCTCTATCTTTTCTATGCCAACATTCTCTTTTTCTCCAGTATCTCTTCTTACAAGAACCGCTTGACTGTTTTGAATATCTTTTGGTCCTACCTCTATTCGAACAGGAACACCTTTCTTCTCCCATTCGTTGAATTTAAATCCTGCAGACACATACTCCCTGTCATCAATTTCGACTCCATCTATGTCCTCTAGACTCTCTTTTATATCTTTGCAGTAACTTAATACCTTTTCTTTCTCATCTTCGTTAAAGATAGGTATAATGACCACTTTTACAGGAGATATCGTTGGTGGTAATACTAATCCGTTATCGTCGCTGTGAGTCATAATCATAGCTCCCATCATTCTTGTACTTACTCCCCAGCTATTCTGATACGGATATTTCTTCTCACCATCCTTGTCAGTAAACATAATTCCGAATGCCTTTGCAAAATTCTGTCCAAGATC
>Ga0116142_10001007_pt1 | contig 35627 bp, 27 predicted proteins | sample AD_UKC033_MetaG_FD_89785 | JGI IMG/M metagenome (GOLD analysis project Ga0116142, IMG submission 89785) | Active sludge microbial communities of municipal wastewater-treating anaerobic digesters from USA - AD_UKC033_MetaG | ecosystem: Engineered > Bioreactor > Anaerobic > Digestate | place: USA... | reverse complement strand
TGTCACGACGGGCGAAGGCAGCAACGAGGTGTGCAATGCCGCCGGCTGCCTGATCCTGAACAGCGGCGAGACCGCCTATGTGCCCGACGCCAACACCCGCCCGGTGATGAGCGACAAGAAGGCGGAAATCCCGCCGCCGCCGGTGCAGGAAGGGCAGCTGCCGGGCTTCGTCGCCGGCAACAACACCACAAGCGATGGCACGCCGGCCGGGCTCTCGCCTGGACTGGTTTCCGGGCCGGGTTTTTCCATCGCTGGGGTCGGCGTGATCGACGGCTCGTCGGAGCTGGATCTTTATGATGGGAATTTTTTGTCGACGTATGCCACTTTCAGCGGCAACAGCCTCACGAAGTTTACGGCCACCGACACGGAGATTTATGAATATGTCCAAGGTACCGCCGTGGGGATGCTGACCGATGGAATTCTCGGCTGGGGACGCTGGATCGACGGCACGTATGTCGACGGACTCGAAGGCGGCACCTCGATGCAGCATGTCCATTACGTCGTCGGCAGGCCTACGCCGCTGTCGGACATGAATGCACTGCAACTCGGCAACGTCACGGCCAGCTACACCCTCAGCGGCTACACCTACCCGACGGCCTGGGACAGCTATACCAGCACCTTTACCTTCGGCACCCAGCCGATCAGCGGCAGCCTGACGGCGAATTTCGGCGCCGGCACGGTGGACGGCAGCTTGAGCGTGCCGATGGGGGTCAATACCTATTCAACAAGTTGGAGCGGTTCGATTATTGCTGGGGCAAGCTTCGGGGGATACGGCAGTGTCTCCAGCACGGGCAGCGATTGCGGCTGCGCCTGCGGTGCGTCCGTAGCGGGTTTTTTCGCCGGCGCCAACGCTGCGCGTGCCGGGCTGGGGTATGAGATCTCTGGAACAGTTTACGGTGACATCCACGGCGCCGCGGTTTTCAGCAAGTCCGGCAGTGGCGGCGGCGGGGGTGGGGGCGGGGGCATTTGATGCACTTGCGCCCGCCGTGGCATCCTGACTGAGCAGGCGGGCAGGCGTTCGGATTGAGCAAGCGGATCGAGAGTCGCCCAAGTGAACCGCGCCAACGGCCGGAATTTCCTTCCGTATGGATTCTCTAGGCTTCGCGCCGCAGCCACTGCTGGACGAGGCGGCGGCGCTGCTGCGCCGGGGCGAATTTGCCGGCGCAGAAACGGTCGCGCTCGGCATCGTCGAGAAAGACCCTGACTGTGCCCCTGCCTGGTTTTTGGCAGGCGCGGCACGCCATGCCCAGGGAAAGCACGCCGCAGCCCTGCCGGCCCTGGAACGCGCCCTTCATCTCGATCCGGACCTCGACGCGGCGCGCCGCGCCTGCGCCACCCTCCTGCTCGAAGCGCAGCGGCCGCGCGAGGCGCTGGCGCGGATCGAGGAACTGGTTCGGCGCCGTCCCGCGGAGACTGACTTTCTGGTCGACGCCGGCTTCATCCTTGAAGAACTCGGCGAACCGCAGGCGGCGCTGGCGCGCTACGACGAAGCGCTGCGGCGCGCGCCGGGCGACTTCCGCGCGCGGCTGAACCGCGGCGCCCTGCTCGCCCGCCTCGGCCGGCTGGAGGAGGCCCTGCGCGATTGCCAGGCGCTGGCGCGCAGCCATGTCGGCAGCGCGGCGGCGCACTACAACCTCGCCGACGTGCTGCTGCGGCTGGATCGCTATGCCGACGCGCTGGCCGCAGCCGATCGCGCCCTGCGCCTGGCGCCGGAGAAAGCGGAAACCCTCATGCTGCGCGGCCTCGCGCTGGCCATGCTGGCGCGCGACGAAGAGGCGCGTGCAGCTTTTGAGCAGGCGCAACGCAGCGATGCCGCCGCCGCCGGAAATTACCGCGCGGCGGCGGCGTCCGCCGCCGGCGTCGCCGTGCCGCAGCGACTGACTTTGGATCCGCGCCAGATCCGCCTGGCGCGCCTGCTGGAGCGGCAAAAGCAATGCGACTGGGCCGAGCGCGCCCGCCTCGTCGACGACATGCGCCAGCTGGCGGCCGATCTGCGGCGCGCGCCGGCGCCGCTGGAGGAGATGGGGCTGTACCACACCGCGCTGTCCCTGCCGCTGACGGCGCGTGAGCAGCAGGAGCTGGCGCGGGGACTGGCCATGGGAATCGAGGCCCAGGCCGGCGGCTCTCATACTCCTGCGCCAGCGCGTCCTGCAGGCAACCGGAAAATTCGCCTCGGCTTCCTCTCGCCCAATTTCCGCGAGCACCCATCGGCGCAACTGCAATGGCGCCAGCTGGCCCTGCGCGACCGCGCGCGCTTTGAAGTGTTCGCCTATTCCCTGCACTTCAGCGAAGGCCCGCTGCGGCAGAAAATCGTCGATTCCTGCGACGTGTTCAGGGAAGCCTCCGACTTGGGCGATGAGGAAATCGCGGCGCTGATCGCGCGCGACGGCATCGACATCCTGGTCGATCTGGCTGGCCACTTCGATTTCTCGCGTCCCGGCGTGCTGGCGCGGCGCCCGGCCCCGCTGCGCGTTTCCTATCTCGGCCTGCCGGCCACGATGGATGCCGCGCTGATCGATTACCGCATCAGCGATGCCTTCACCACCCCGCCGGAAGAAAGGCCTTTCTGGAGCGAGAAGCTGGTGTTCCTGCCGGACACGTTCTGGATTTACAACGACCGGGAAGAGATTGCCGGCAGCCGGCCTGCGAGGAAGGCCTGCGGCCTGCCGGAGAACGGCCTGGTCTTCTGCAGCTTCAACGCCAGCTACAAGATCGAGCCGGACGTATTCGGCGTCTGGATGCGGCTGCTCCTGCAGGTGCCTGGCAGCGTGCTGTGGCTGCTCGACGGTGGTCAAGCGGTTCGGCGCAACCTGAGCCGCGAGGCGGCCGTGCGCGGCGTGGCGCCGGAGCGCCTGGTGTTCGCGCCACGCCTGCCGCGCCCCGAGCACCTGGCGCGACACGCCTGCGCCGACCTGTTCCTCGACACCTTTTATTGCAACGCCCACACCACGGCGACGGACGCCCTCTGGGCCGGCCTGCCGGTGCTGACCTGCGCCGGCGACACCATGGCCGCGCACATCGGCGCCAGCATCGTCCGCGCGTGCGGCCTGCCGGAACTGGTGGCGCCGAATCAGGCCGGCTACGAAGCCACGGCCTTGCGGCTGGCGTCGCGGCCGGAGGATCTGGCCGCCCTGCGCGCGAAGCTTGCAGGAAATCGCGCCAGCTGCACACTCTTCGATACCGCGCGGCGGGTGCACGAGCTGGACCGCGCCTTCGAGACGATGTGGCAGCGTCATTTGCTCGGACTGCCGCCGGAGTGTTTCACGGTGCCGCGCGATGCCGGGGCGGATGCATGAGCGATCCGCGCCGACAAGCGGTTGCGGCGGAGCCGGTGGTGCGCGGCGTCGTCGCCGGCATCGGCTGGCCGGGCATACCGGCGGATCCGGGCGCGCACCTCGCCGCGCTGCTGTTTCAGCTGGAGCGTTCGCAATGGCTGGCGGCGGAGCGCCTGCGCGAGCGCCAGCTCGACCAGCTCAGGCACCTGCTGCGGCACGCCCGCGCCACTGTTTCCCATTACGCCGGGTTCTTGCGCGACATCGACGTCGATCGTCTGGACTGGAATGCCTTCGAAGCCTTGCCCAGGCTGTCGCGCAAGGCACTGCAGGACAACTTCGCGTCTCTGAGAAGCAGTGCGGTGCCGCCCGGCCATGGCACCATCGTCGAGGGACAAAGCTCGGGCTCGACCGGCATGCCGGTGCGCTTCCTGCAAACCGAAGCAAGCCAGCTGTTCTGGAACGCGCTGACCCTGCGCGAGCACCTCTGGCAGGAGCGGGACTTCTCGGGCAAGCTGGCCGCCATCCGCATCAAGGTGCAGGAAGGCCGCTGGCCCGACTGGGGCTTGCCGGCGGCGGCGCTGTTCCGCACCGGGCCGGGCGCGACGCTCAATGTGCGCACCGATGTCGAGCGGCAGCTCGACTGGCTGGTGCGCGAGGATCCGGATTATCTGATCACCCACGCCAGCAACCTGCAGGCGCTCGCCGAGCTGTCGTTGCGCCGCGGCGTTCGCCTGCCGCGGCTGCGCCAGGCGCGCAGCTACAGCGAGGCGCTGCGGCCGGACCTGCGCGAGGTCGTGCGCGCGGCCTGGGGCGTCGAGGTCGCCGACGGCTACAGCTGCGAGGAGGCGGGCTACATCGCCCTGCAGTGCCCGCGGCACGAGCACTACCATGTGCAGTCGGAGAACCTGCTGGTGGAGATCCTCGACGAGGCGGGGCGTCCCTGCGGTCCCGGCGAGACGGGGCGGGTCGTGCTCACGCCGCTGCACAACTTCGCCATGCCGCTGATCCGCTACGAGATCGGGGATTACGCGGAAGTCGGGAGTCCCTGCGATTGCGGGAGGGGTCTGCCGGTGATTTCACGCATCCACGGTCGCCGGCGCAACATGATCGTGCTGCCGGACGGACGGCGGCATTGGCCGAGCTTTCCTTCCGCCTCGTGGCTTGCCGTGGCGCCGGTCAGGCAGTTTCAGATCATTCAGCATGATCCGGCCGGGCTCGAAGTCGCCTACGTGATGGAACGGGCGCTGACGGAAGGCGAGAAACAGCGGCTCGAAGCGGCCTTCTCCGAGGGGCTCGGCCATCGTTTCATTTTTCGCTGGAACAGGGTCGAGGCCATCGTCCGCGGCGAAGGCGGCAAGCACGAGGATTTCATCTCGCGGCTGGATTGAGACGGCATCGGAGGGCGAACGGATTTCCGCCGTGCCGGGGAGACTGACTTTTCCCCGGATGCGCCCCGGGCGGCCTCGGCTCACGCCATCAGGGCGATCGACGCCTCGATCTCCCGGCCGTTTCCGCAGCCGGCGAATGCTGCCAGGCGCCTGACTTGCTCGGCGGGATGCGCCAGCAATTCCTCGAAGGAAAGCATGAATACGGGCAGGCCGAGATGCTTCGCATGCCACGCCGCGTACCCGGCATATTGTGCGATGGTCTTTCTGGCCGAGACGAGGGTCCTGGGATGCAGGAGCCTCGACAGTTCGGGCATGGCGAACATGCTGCGCGCGCTCTCCTCCTGGCGCCGGCATACCAGCACGATCCGAATGCGTGTCGAATCCAGCATTCCGGCCGACAGCCATGACAGCAGCGTGGCGCAAAGCCGTGGATCCTTGATGCCCCATTGAGGAGAGCCGGCGCGCCAGCCGAGGTCAGGCCTGGTCAGGATGCTGAGGTCGCCGGAACGGGCAAGGCGTTCCGGATCGCCCGGCCCGGCAACCGTACAGCCGGCAGAACGAATGAACAGATTATTTGCCAGCCGGACATCCGCCCGCTGCAGGTAGCCTTGCGGATTGAAGGGATCCGGCTCGAGCATGGCTTCTTCCGGGCCGAAATCCACGCCCAGACCGGAAAGGATTCGACAGGCGAGCGAAGTGCCGGACCTGAAGGGCCCCAGCACGACGATGCCATCGGTCTTGATTGTGCTCATGGCCTGAACGGGATGCGGGATGTGATCATGGCATAATGTTCAGGCTTTTTCGAGTTCGAAAACGGAGGCATAGCGGTCATGGAAGTTCTTTTGCAAAGGCGTGAATCGGGTGCCAGGATCGGATTCTTTGTGTTTAGCGGAATCCTTCTGATGCTGTGCCTGTATTCCGGCAAGCTGTTTGCCGGTGCGGCAAAGGTCGATTTCACCGTCGGGGAGGTGGCAGCCATACAAGCGGATGGAGTCAGGAAGCCATTGGCCCGGGGCATGGAAGTCAGCGCCGGAGAGACCATCGACACCGGCAGCGGTCGAGCCCAGCTGCGGTTCACCGACGGCGCCATGGTATCGCTTCAGCCGCAGACGCAATTTCGCATCGATGCCTACGAATTCAAGGGCCAGCCGGACGGCAGCGAGAAAGGGTTCTTTCGCCTTTTGAAGGGCGCCATGCGCACCATCACCGGCGCCATCGGCAAGGCCGATCGCAAAGCTTATCGGCTCGACACCGCCGTGGCGACCATCGGCATTCGCGGCACGGAGTACGCGGTGGCCTACGGCAACAGCATCACCGTGACGACGAATTCCGGGCTGGTCGAGGTGTGCAACGCGGCCGGCTGCCTGCTGGTGGAGGCCGGACAGTCGGCCTATGTGCCGGATGCCAATACGCTGCCGGCCTTCACGCGGCGCAACGCGCTCGATCCCCTGCTGGCGCCGCCTGCGCCGGCGCCATCGGGCTTTTCAACGGGAGACAGCCCGGGCGCCATCACGCCGCCGCATTCTCCGCAGTCGCCGCCACCGTATCAGCCCCCTTATACGGGCGATTAGCGGGAGCCTTTCAGCGACCCGCACGGTCCGGCGCTAACACGGATTCCGATTCCAATCGCGGTCGTAGATCGCAAAATCGAACGCCAGCCCATCGGCCGTGCGGCTGCGTTCGCGTGAGGTTTCCCGCCAGCGTTGCCGGTCGAATGACGGGAAGCGGGCGTCGCCCGCATAGTCGCGGTGGATCTCCGTGAGGTAGAGCCGCCGCGCCAGCGGCAGCGCCTCGGCATAGATTTGCGCGCCGCCGATGACGAAGATTTCGTCGCTACCGGTCCGGCAGGCGGCGAGCGCCGCGCCGAATGAGCCGGCCACCTCGCAGCCCTCCGCCGCATATCCGGCCGTGCGCGAAATGACGATGTTGCGCCGGCCCGGCAACGGACGGCCGATGGACTCGTAGGTTTTCCTTCCCATGATCACGGGGTGGCCGAGGGTGAGGGCCCTGAAGCGCTTCAGGTCCTCCGGCAGGCGCCAGGGCAGGGCGTTGTCGCTGCCGATGACGCCATTCGACGCCACCGCGGCGATCAGCGAGACGCGCGGCTTGCGGTCATCTTGCATCGGTGTGTTATCGTAAAAAAGCCAAGGCAAAGCCCGAGTGTATACCGAGTGAGTCGTCTTTACCCCAAATCCTTCCTGCGCCTGATCCTGATCGGATTCGGGCTGGTGGCCCTGCCGCTGGTGTTCGCGCTGGGCAACGCCGCCTTCAATGTGCAGCACTTGGCGGAGCAGAGCGAGCGGGCGGTGCGCGAGGCGGCCGTGGCGACGCGCGCCAGCCGCGAAATGCTGGAGGCGCTGACCGGCATGGAACGCGCCCTGCGGCAGTATCTGCTGCTGTCTGAGCGCGGGCTGCTCGAGGACTACCGCCGGCTGCACGGGGAGTTCATCCGGGCGACGCGGGAGTATGCGCAACTGCCCCTGGATGCGGACGCCCAGGAAAAGCTGAAGGCCGTGCTGGGCCGCGAGCAGAAGCTCATGGGCGCGCTGGAGAAGGGCGCGCCCGTTTCCCCGGAGGAATTTACCGCCTTCGCCGAGCAGGCGCGCGCCATCCTCTCGACCAGCGGCCGCCTGATCGACGTCGAGGTCGAGCATTTGCGCACGACCGCGCTCGATGCGCGCAGCACGCTGACCTGGCAGCTGCTCGCCGCCATTCCGGTGGCCCTCGGTATCGCCTTGTGGTTCCGCGCCGTCATATCGAGCCAGCTGCAGCAGGTCGATCGCGCCATCCGCAGCATCGGCCGCGCCGAGTATTCCGACGGCGTCACGGTCACCGGTCCGCAGGATCTGGCCTACCTCGGGCGGCGCCTTGACTGGCTGCGACGGCGCCTGGCGGAGCTGGAAGAACAGAAAAACCGCTTTCTGCGCCATGTCTCGCACGACCTGAAGACGCCGCTCACGGCGATCCGCGAGGGTGCGCAGCTGCTCGAGGAGGGCGTGCCCGGGCCGCTCACCGAGCAGCAGCGGACCATCATCGAAATCATCGACCAGAACAGCCGCCAACTGCAGCAGCTCATCGAGGAGCTGATCGACTACCAGCAGGCCGGATTCGCCGCCAGCAGCATCGATCCGCATCCGGTGGCGCTCGACGTGGTGTGCACGCAGGTGCTGCGCACGCACCGGCTGGCGGCCGCCGCACGCGCCATCCGCTTCGAGCGCAGGCTGGCTCCGGTCATCGTCGAGGGGGATGCCGACAAGCTGCGCGTCGTGATCGACAACCTGATCACGAACGGCATCAAGTTCTCCCCGCGCGAAGGCATCATCCATGTCGCGCTGGAAAAGCGCGATGGGCGCGCCGTGCTGGATGTCGTCGACCAGGGGCCGGGCGTGGCCGGCGAAGAGCGCGAGCGCATCTTCGAGCCGTTCTTCCGCGGCACGCGGTCGCGACGCGGCAGCGTCAAGGGCAGCGGCCTCGGCCTCGCCATCGCCAAGGAATACGTGCTGGCCCATCGTGGCAAAATCGAGGCCATCGAGGAAGGCAAGGGCGGGCATTTCCGCGTCACGTTGCCGTTGCACTGGGAAAAGACGGGTTGATGCTGAAGTCAATTTGCTTGGCAGCCGTGATGATGGCAATGAGCGGGTGTGCCTGGCTGGAGCCGGCGCCGGAGGAAGCGGCAGCGCCGGCGACGGCCAGGCCCGTCACGGATCATGCCCGGGAGAATGCGGAAGTCGCCGCCCTGCTGGCATACTATCAGGGACTGCTGGCCTTGCCGGCCGAGGAATTGAAACGGGAACATCAGGCGGTCAGCCAGACTTTCGCCCGCGACCGCACCGAGCTGGGACGGCTGCAACTGGCCTTGCTGTTGTGCGTGCCTGGCGCGCCCTGGCATGACGACGCCAGACTGATGACCTTGCTCGACGGTGCGGCCAGCCGCAAGGCGCCAGCCGACTCGCCGCGGCGCCATTTCGTGACGTTGCTGCAGAAGCTCGTGGCGGAACGGCAGCGCGAACAGAAGCGGGCGGACGAATTGCAGCAGAAACTGGATAGCATGTTGACCATCGAACGCAGCCTGCGCGGACGGGCAGCCCGGAAAAAATGACCGAAACCAAAGCCACCATCCTGCTGGTCGATGACGATCGGGACCTGCTCAAGCTGATTTCCCTGCGCCTGACGGCGGCCGGCTATGCGGTGCAGACCGCCGAAAGCGGCAAGCAGGCGCTAGCCCAGCTGGCCATGGCGCGCCCCCGCCTGGTGATTACCGACCTGCGCATGGAAGGCATGGACGGGATGGCGCTCTTCGACCGCATCCATGCCGCCATGCCGACGCTGCCGGTGATCATCCTGACGGCGCATGGCACGATTCCGGATGCCGTGGCGGCCACCCAGCGCGGCGTCTTCAGCTTCCTCACCAAGCCCTTCGACGGCAAGGACCTGCTGGCACAGGTGGAGCAGGCCCTCAAGTTTTCGGGCGGCACGGATGCCGACGGCAAAGCGGAAGCCTGGCGCGCGGAAATCGTCACACGCAGCCAGCGCATGGAGGAGGTGCTGCGCCAGGCCAAGCTGGTGGCCGGCTCGGACGCCAGCGTGCTGATCTTCGGGGAATCCGGCAGCGGCAAGGAATTGCTGGCGAAAGCCATCCACCTGGCCAGCGAACGCGCCAAGGGGCCGTTCATGGCGGTCAATTGCGCGGCGATTCCCGAGCATCTGCTCGAGAGCGAACTCTTCGGCCATGCCAAGGGCGCTTTCTCCGGAGCGATTTATGCCCACCGCGGCCTGTTCCAGGCCGCGCAGCGCGGCACGCTCTTCCTCGACGAGATCGGCGACATGCCGCTGGCGTTGCAGGCCAAGCTGCTGCGCACCCTGCAGGACCGCAGCGTGCGGCCGGTCGGCTCGACCGAAATGGTGCCGGTCGACGTGCGCATCATCTCGGCCACCCATCGGGACCTGTCGGAGAGCATTCGCGGCGGCACATTCCGCCCCGATCTGTACTACCGGCTCAACGTGGTGTCGCTGGCCTTGCCGCCCCTGTCCGAGCGCCGCGAGGACATCCCCCTGCTGTGCGCGCATTTCGTCGAGATGCTGGCGGAGCGCTACAGCAAGCCGGCGCGCACCTTTTCGCCCGAAGCCATGGAGCTGCTGGTCAACGCCACCTGGCCGGGCAATGTCCGCCAGTTGCTCAACGTGGTCGAGCAGACCGTTGCCTTGTCAACTTCCCCGGTGGTGCCGGCCTCGCTCGTGCAGAAGGCCTTGCGCGACGACAACACCCTGATGGTTTCCCTCGACGAGGCGCGGCGCGCCTTCGAGCACGATTACCTGGTGCGATTGTTGCGCGCCACGGAAGGAAACGTGACGCAGGCGGCGCGCATGGCACAGCGCAATCGCACCGAGTTCTACAAGCTGCTGCAGCGGCACGATCTGACCCCCGCGCTGTTCAAGGCCGAAAAAGCCTGAACCGACCTGACCGGCTGTCGCCGTCCAACGACAGGCCGCAATCCCGACTGTTCAAGGAGTTAGCCGCTTTCGCCGGGAGCACTGACGTCTACGCCCGACGCTTTGGCTGGATTGCGGCGCCGTCCTGCAGCCACTGACTTTTCGCATCTCGATGTAATTCAAGGAAAAACGAAAACTGGCACATCGCTTGCGTAAGAACTGTCGAGCTTGGCGGAACTGCAAGCAAACGATTTCACGAATGCCGGCCGCCCGTAAGACAGGATGCCTCTACCTTCGGGGATCGGTCCTGAGCCAACCGATCGCGCCCTGTCTGCGCCGGCTTCTTTTTACACGAGAGGTGACGACATGGAACGACTGATGCATGAGACCAGGGAGACCTTCACCGCCCTGGTGATCGTCACCTGCCTGGCGACCGGGATCGGCGGCGCGGTCTTCTACACGCTCGGGCCGGATGGCTGGCTGGTCGAAAAGGTGCGGACGGCGCTGCTCGATCCGAATATTGCCACCCTGGCGGCGCTGCTGGCGGTGATCGGCATGCTGATGCTCGGCAAGCGCCTGCTGGATCGCCACGCCAATTCCTCCGTCCTCAACAATCTCCTCGTCGGCACGCTCAGCCTGGGCGGGTTCGTCATCCTCCTCCAGGGACTGCGTACCGTTCTCGGTTAGCGGCGGAACTTTTCGTTCTTGCTGCGCTTTTCTTCCTTGCGTCGGCGCTTGCCAGGCTGGCGTATGTTTCGAGATAGCCCCTCGCCGCATTGGTCCAGCTGAAGTCCAGCGCCATGCCGTTTCGCTGCAGCCGGCGCCATGTCGGCTTGTCGTGCCAGGCGGAAACCGCGCGGCGAATGGCATCCAGCAGCGCGGCGGGCGTGGCCTCGCGGAAGACGAAGCCGTTGGCCGTGCCGTCGGCAAGCCGGGCTTCATCGCAGTCGACCACCGTATCGGCCAGTCCGCCGGTCTCCCGCACGACCGGCGGCGTGCCGTAGCGCAGGCTGTACATCTGATTGAGGCCGCATGGCTCGAAGCGCGAGGGCATGAGGAAGATGTCGGCACCGGCCTCGACCAGGTGCGACAAGCCCTCGTCGAAGCCGACGCGCACCGCGAATTGCCCGGGATGGCGCGCGGCAAGGCCCGCCAGCGCGGCTTCCAGCCCCCGGTCTCCGGTGCCGAGCAGGGCGAATTGCGCCGGCAGCGCCGCGATGGCGTCGCCGATCTCCAGCAGCAGGTCGACGCCCTTCTGGTGGGTGATGCGGCAGACCATGCCCAGCAGCGGCGTGGCGTAATCCAGGGACAAGCCGAAGCGCTCCCGCAGCGCCGTCTTGCAGATTTCCTTCCCCTTCATGTGCGAAAACTCGTAACGCCGGGGCAGGTGCGGGTCGGCGGCCGGATTCCATTCCATCGTGTCGATGCCGTTCAGGATGCCGCGCAGGTCCTGGCGACGCCAGCGCAGCAATCCGGCGAAGCCGTAGCCGAAGGCTTCCGTCTGGATTTCCTCGGCATAGCGCGGGCTGACCGTGGTGATGCGGCCGGCGAAGTGCAGGCCGGCCTTCATGAAGGAGAGCTTGCCCCAGAACTCCACGCCGTCCATGGCGAAGGCCTCGGGCGGCAGACCGAGCGGCGACAGCGTGTCGGCGGGAAAGATGCCCTGGAAGGCCAGGTTGTGGATCGACATCACCGTCGCCGCCTTGGTGCCGCTCATGAAGTTCAGGTAGGCCGGCGCCAGGCCGCAGGGCCAGTCGTTGCAGTGCAGGATGTCCGGGCGCCACTCCAGCGGCGTCGCCTCGCTGCCCAGCAGGGCGGCGATCCGCGACAGCAATCCGAAACGCAGGTGGTTGTCGCCGAAGTCGTTGCCGTCCGCATCCAGGTAGGCCGAGCCGCTCCGCCTGTAGTAGGCCGGGCAATCGATCAGGAGCAGCCGCACGCCGCGGTCGGTGCCGGGAGTGAGCAGGCGACAGGCCGGGAACACGCCGCCGGGCGAATCGAACTCGGCGAGAGTCCGCGCCGAGGGAAAGGCGGACAGCAGCGCGGGGTAGGCCGGCACCAGGATGCGCACGTCCGCGCCGGCCCCGCACAATGCGGCGGGCAGGGCCGAGGAGATGTCCCCCAGGCCGCCGCTCTTCATCCAGGGGGCCAGCTCGGGCGTGGCGAAAAGGACTTTCAAAGCCAGACCATCATGCCCATTTCGAAGGGATGCGTCAGCATCTCGTGATGGGGATAGGTGCGGATGCGGTACTCGATCTTGCCGCAGTATTCGGGCGTGAGTTCCAGCGCATAGAGCTGCTCGCCGCTTTCCAGGGGGCGCTCGTGCCGGAAGCGGTGGCTGCGCGCCTTCTTCGGCAGGTTGCCGCCGGCCGGGCGGCCGAACAGCAGCTCCACGACGACATCGCCGGGCTGCAGGCCGTCGAGATTGACGGCGACTTCGAAGCGCAGGCCGTCACCGAAGCGGATGCGCCGCTGCGGTGAGTCGAGGCGGCGCAGGGCCACCCGCGGCCAGGCCGCCCGCACGCGCGACTTCCACTGCGCCAGGGCCCGCGCGCCGGCATGGTCGTTCTGCGACAGGCGGCGGTACTGGTGCGCGGCCGGCACGTAGAATCGCGCCAGATAATCCGAGAGCATGCGGCTGGAGTTGAAGCGCGGCAGCAGCGAGGTGATGGCGTTCTTGGCCATCGCCACCCAGCCGGGCGAATAGCCCATCGCCCCGCGGTTGTAGTAGAGGGGGATCACGCTGTCCTGCAGGATTTCATACAGCGTGCGCGCTTCCTCGCGGTCGCGGCGCGCCTCGTCGAGCGCGTCGGAGGCCGGCTTGATGGCCCAGCCGTTGTTGCCGCCGTAGCCTTCGCCCCACCAGCCGTCGAGCACGGAGAGGTTGGGCACGCCGTTGATGGCGGCCTTCATGCCGGAGGTGCCGCAGGCCTCCAGCGGGAATTGCGGATTGTTCAGCCAGACGTCCACGCCGGAAACCAGGCGGCGCGCGAAGCGCAGGTCGTAGCCCTCCACCAGCAGGAACTTGCCTTCGAACTCGGGCATGCGCGCCATTTCCATGATGCGGCGAATCTGCGCCTGGCCGGGCTGGTCGGCCGGGTGGGCCTTGCCGGAGAAGATGAACAGCACCGGCCGTTCCGGATCGCCGAGAATCTCGCGCAGCCAGTCGAGGTCCTCGAACAGCAGCGCCGCGCGCTTGTAGGTGGCGAAGCGGCGGGCGAAGCCGATCGTCAGCACGTTCGGGTTGTCCGGGTTGGCCAGGCGGAACATGCGGTCGAGGTGTGCCTCCGAGCCGTGGTTGCGGGCGTGCTGGATGGCGACGCGATGGCGCACCAGGTGCAGCATGCGCGCCTTGAGCGACTGGTGCACGCTCCAGAACTGGTGGTCGGGGATGTTGCGGATGCCCTCCCAGCAGCTCCTGTCGCTGAAACGCTGGCTCCAGCCGGGCCCGAGGAAGCGGTCGAACAGCTCGTTCCATTCGTTGGAGAGGAAGGTCGGCACATGCACGCCGTTGGTGACGTGGGTGACGGGGTTGTCGTCGGCCTCGATCTGCGGCCACAGGCCGGACAGGATGCGCGCGGAAACGCCCTCGTGGATGCGCGAGACGCCGTTGTGGAAGCGCGAGCCGCGCACCGCCAGCGCCGTCATGTTGAACTCCTGGCTGCCCGGCACGCGGCCCAGCGCCAGCAGCTGCTCGATCGACACGCCGATTTCCTTGCAGGCCTGCTCGAAATAGTGGCCGATCATGGCCTCGCTGAAATGGTCGTGGCCGGCCGGCACCGCGGTGTGGGTGGTGAACACCGTGTGCGCGGCCACCGCTTCCAGCGCGGCGGCCACTTCGATGCCCTGGGTGGTGAGGTGGCGGACGCGCTCGAGGATCATGAAGGCGGAGTGGCCCTCGTTGATATGCCACACCGTCGGCTTGAGGCCCATCGCCACCAGCGCGCGCACGCCGCCGACGCCGAGGATGATTTCCTGCTCGATGCGCGTGGTGCGGTCGCCGCCGTAGAGGCGGTGGGCGATGTCGCGGTCGTGGACGGCGTTCGCCTCGAGATCGGTGTCGAGCAGGTAGAGCGTGACGTGGCCGACGCGCGCCTGCCAGACCTTGACGGCGACGTTGCTCTGCGGCATTTCCACTTGCACGTGCAGCTCCGAGCCGTCGGCGCGCAGGACCGGCGTGATCGGCAGGTCCTCGAAATCGGCGTCGCAGTAGATGGCGTGCTGGCCGCCCTCGCCGTCGATGGTCTGGTGGAAGTAGCCCTGGCGGTAGAGCAGGCCGACGGCGACGAAGGGCATGCGCAGGTCGCTGGCCGCCTTGCAATGGTCGCCGGCGAGGATGCCCAGTCCGCCCGAATAGATCGGCAGGCTTTCGTGGAAGCCGAACTCGAAGCAGAAGTAGGCGACCAGGTCGTTCTGGCGCAGGTGCTGGGCGCCGTGGCTGCGTCCCGGCTCGTTGTGATAGGTGTCGTAGGCCGACAGCACGCGCGCGTAGTTGCCGAGGAACACCGGGTCCTCGGCGGCCTCCTCGAGGCGCTGCTGGTCGACGCGCTTGAGGAAGGCCTTCGGGCTGTGGCCGACCGATCCCCACAGGCTCGGATGCAGGCGGGCGAAGAGCGAGCGCGTCGGCCGGTCCCAGCCGTACCACAGGTTGTTGGCGAGTTCCTCCAGCCGCGCCAGGCGCGGCGGGATTTTCGGATTGACTTCGAGCAGGAAAGGGGTGCCGGGCATGTGGAGGAATCAGGCGATGGTGACGTCTTTCGAGAGGTACACGTCCTGGATGGCGTTGAGCAGGGCGACGCCTTCCTGCATCGGCTTCTGGAAGGCCTTGCGGCCGGAGATCAGGCCCATGCCGCCGGCGCGCTTGTTGATCACCGCGGTGCGCACCGCCTGGGCGAGGTCGCCGGCGCCCTTCGACTCGCCGCCGGAGTTGATCATGCCGGCGCGGCCCATGTAGCAGCAGGCCACCTGGTAGCGCACCAGGTCGATCGGGTGGTCGGTGGTCAGCTCGGAGTACACTTTCGAGCTGGTCTTGCTGAACTTCAGCGCGTTGAAGCCGCCGTTGTTCTCGGCCATCTTCTGCTTGATGATGTCGGCCTCGATGGTGACGCCGAGGTGGTTGGCCTGGCCCGACATGTCGGCCGAGACGTGGTAGTCGATGCCCTCGTGCTTGAAGGCGCCGTTGCGCAGATAGCACCAGAGGATGGTGGCCATGCCGAGCTCGTGGGCGCGCTTGAACATCTGCGACACCTCCCAGATCTGCCGGCGCGATTCCGACGAGCCGTAATACACCGTCGCCCCCACCGCGCAGGCGCCCATCTCGAAGGCCTGCTCGACGTCGGCGAACAGCGTCTGGTCGTAGGTGTTCGGGTAGGAGAGGAACTCGTTGTGGTTGAACTTCACGATGAAGGGGATCTTGTGGGCGTACTTGCGCGACACGGCGCCGAGCACGCCCAGCGTCGAGGCAACGCCGTTGCAGCCGCCCTCGATGGCCAGCTGCACGATGCGCTCGGGATCGAAGAAATCCGGGTTCGGCGCGAAGGAGGCGCCGGCGGAATGCTCGATGCCCTGGTCCACCGGCAGCAGCGACAGGTAGCCGGTGCCGGCGAGCCGGCCGTGGCCGAACAGCGCCTGCAGATTGCGCAGCACCGCCGGCTTGCGGTCGGACTGGGCGACGACGCGATCGACGAAATCCGCGCCGGGCAGATGCAGTCGCGCCTTCGGGATGCCGCGGCATTCGTGCTTGAGCAGCTTGTCGGCTTCGTCGCCGAGCAGTTTGGCGATGTCGGTCATGATGCCCTCCGTACTATGCGTTCGGTCAATCTTACCACTCCCGCTCAGGCGGGCAGGTGGCGCTGCAGGAATTCGTCGAACCGGCGTGTCCACCCGTCGCGCATGAAGATGAAGCCGTCGTTGTGCCCGCCGGCCAGTTCCAGCCACTGCTTGGGCACGTCCGCGGCCTCGTACAGGCGGCGGCCGTGCGCAAGCGGGACGATCTCGTCGCCCGGGCTGTGCGCCACCAGCAGCGGGCAGCGCAGCTCGCGCACCGCCGCCAGCGTGTCGTAGGCGTAGCGCGTGAGCAGCCGCGCCGGCAGGAAGGGATAGAGGTCGGCGGCGAGGTCCGGCGCCGAGGTGAACGCCGAGTGCAGCACCAGCGCGGCCGGCCGCGTGCGCGCGGCGAGATGCGCGGCGACCGCGCCGCCGAGCGATTCGCCGAAGACGACGATGCGCTCGGGCGGAATCTGCCGCGCCTCGGTCAGGTGGCGCCAGGCGGCCTCGGCATCGGCGTAGGTGCCGGCCTCGGAGGGGCGGCCGCTGGAGGCGCCGAAGCCGCGGTAGTCGATCATCAGGGCCGACAGGCGCAGCTGCCGGAACATCGGCAGCCAGTCGAGCCGGTGCGCGATGCTGCCGGCGTTGCCGTGCAGGAACAGCACCGTGGCGCGCGCCTGCGGCGCCGGCACGAACCAGCCGTGCAGAGTCTCGCCGTCGGCCGTGCGCAGGCGCACTTCCTCGAAGGGCAGCCGCAGGTCGGCCGGCGTGGCGCGGTCCGCGCGGCCCATTTCCGGGAAGTATACGAAGCGCGACTGGAAGACGAACAGCAGCGCGGCGAGCGCGGCGTAGCCGAGCGCGAGGCCGGTGAGCAGGGTGCCGAGCAGCCGCATGGCGGGCGGTTACCGGTCGGTGAGGATTTCCAGGGAAAAAGTCAGTTCCTGCAGGACGGCGTCGATCGGCCAGGAGAGGGTCAGGCAGGCCGCCTGCATGATCTTCTCGAAGCCGGCTTCCGACTGCGAGACGGTGTAATGGGGCCTCGCCGCGATGTCGACGGGGCGGCTGGCCGTCAGCCGCAGCCCGCCGCCGAGCACGCGGTCGTCCAGCGTCAGTCCCGGCGCGGCGACGAGGTCCAGCGCCTGGCCGAAGCCGCAGGGAATGCTGCCGTCGGCGAGGACGTAGCGGCCGGAATAGCCGTCGCAACTGGGCATGGCCAGGTTGAGCGCGACGGCGAAGCGGCCGCCGGCCACCTCGCGCAGGCGGTAGGCGACCTGCAGCGTGCGCCCGGCGAGCGTGTAGGTCTTCTGCACTTCGCCGCCGTCGAGGGGCGCGGCGAAGGCGGCGCTCATCAGCGGCGCCTTGAAGCCGCCCGCCGCATACCGCGGCCAGGCGGTTTCCCCGTCCGGACGCTGCCAGGCATCGAGGAACAGGCGGCGCGGGCGCGCGTCGGGCAGGATGTCGGCGGGATCGATGGCGTCCTTGAAGGCGATGCGGTCGTGGGCCGAGGCGATGCCGGCGCCGCCCGCGGCCTGCGGCGCCGCTGCCAGCTTGCGGTAATAGTGTTCGGCGCGCTGCGTCAGCACGTCGCCGAAATTCTGCGCCAGCCGATAGGCGTCGAGCTCGCAGGCGGCGGCATGCTCGTCGAGCTTGAGCACCGCCTGCAGGTCGGCGTTGGCGAGGAACAGTTCGCGCGTGCCGTCGAGGTCGGCGTCGGCGGCGGCGAGCGGCGGGCGCGGCGCCGCGGCGTCGAGCGCGGCTTCGAGCGCGATCAGGTTGCGCCAGACCTCGCGCCGCAGGTGCGGCAGGTAGAGCCCGCCGAACAGGCCGTGCCAGTAGGCGTCGTTGGCCTGGGCGCGGTAGAGCTGCTCGGTGAGGGCGGCGGTCCGTCCCCCGGGCGGCAGCGCCGCCAGCCGCTCGGAGAGGCCGAGCATGCGCTTGTGCATCCAGTTCGCTTCCGGATAGCGCATGAAGAAGTTCTTCCAGATGCCGCCGCGCACGAAGGGCTTGCTGCGCTCGTAGCTGCCGGCCTGCTTCTCGCGCGCGACGAGGGCGTCGTAGGCCGCCGCCGCCGCCGGCGGCAGGGTCCACTCGTTCATCTCGATGTAGGAGGTGGTCGGCAGGTAGATGATGCCGCGCGTCGTGCCGCGGGCATGGAAGTCGCGGTAGGTCTCGGTGCGGATCAGCGGCGAGGCGAGGACGCCGGCGATGAACTGCTCGAGCCAGCCCTTCTCGTAGACCCATTCGTGGGTTTCCGGCCAGATGCCGAATTTCTCGATGTCGTCGAAGTACACGGCGGCGCGGTGGCCGTCGCGCGCCAGGCCCTCCAGATAGGCGACGGCCTCGGCGGCGGGCGAGAAGGGCAGGCGGTAGCGCAGCTGCTCGGAAATCGGGAACAGGTCGATGCTGCGGCCGTCCTCCTCCGTCGTGTAGAAGCCGTCGAGCTCGGCGGCCGCCTTGCCGGTGCACAGGAAATGGTAGTCGTCCACCGTGACGTACCGCATGCCGCATTCGGCCAGCGCCGGCACGACGGTCGGGATGTAGACGCGCTCGGTGAGCCAGGCGCCCTCGACGCGGGCGCCGAAGCGGCGGACGAGCTTGTCGGTGAGGGCGTTCAATTGCCCGACGCGGTCGCGCTGCGGAATCGCCGCCAGCACCGGCTCGCAGTCGCCGGCGCCGAACAGCTCGACCTGGCCGCGCGCCACCATCTCCCTGAGCAGCGCCATGTCCTGCGGGTGGTGTTCGAGCAGCCAGTCGAGCAGCCAGCCGGAGAAGTGCGCGGCGAAGCGGAAATCCGGATGGCGGTGCAGGACGTGCAGGAAGGGCCGGTAGCAGCGCTGGTGCGCCTCCTCCAGCACGGCGGGGAAGTTGCCGACCGGCTGGTGGGCATGCACGCCGAGGAGGAGGGAAATCATCCGCGCTGCGCCATCACTCGACGAGGCTGGCGCGGCGCATGGCGCCGCCGCCTTCGGGCACGCCGCCGCCGCGCGAGACGGGGATCGACAGTTCCGGCGGCTCGGCGATGCCGATCAGCCGGTAGAGCCGGGCCAGGTTGGCGCGGAACAGGGCGTCGAAGCTTTTCACCGTCTCCGGCGGATTGTAGTCGCCGAACCACCAGAACCAGTCCGAGCTCTCGCAGGCCGCGAGCTGGGCTTCGGCGGCGGCGCGCGCGGCTTCGTCGAGGCGTCCGCTTTCCATGACGAAATCGTAGGCCTGCTTGGCGGTGCACAGCAGGTCCCAGGCGCGGTTCTTGTCGGGGTCGCCGATCCAGGTGGAGAAACTGCCGTAGACCCAGCTGCCGGCCGTCAGCCGCGGCAGCGCGGCGGCCTGGCCCGGGTGGCGCGCCAGCCAGTCCGAGAAGGTGGTGGTCTCGATCCAGTCCTGCGCGGCGATCAGCTCGTACAAGTCGTTGAAGAAATAGTAGGCGTTGTAGGGATAGTGTTCCCAGGCGTTCTCGCCGTCGAGCATGACGCAGACCAGCGGCGTCTCGCCCTCCGCGGCGTCGTCGCGGATGTGCGCCAGCTGGTCGACGAAATGCTGCGCGGCGTCGCGGCCGTGCCACTTGGCGTATTCGAAACCGATCAGGTCGGAGAGCCGCTCGTCGCGAAAGAACAAAGTCAGTTCCGGCAGGACGGCGAGGTGCCAGGGGCGGTAGCAGTCCGCCGCCGTGCCGCCGCTGTTGGCGAGCACGCCCTGGCTGGAAGCGGCCCAGCGGCAGCCGCCGTCGGCCAGCAGCTGGAGCAAGGCCGCCGAGACCGCGCCCTCGGCCGGCCACATGCCGGCCGGCCGCGTGCCGAAGCGCCGCGCATGGCTGTCGACCGCGGCGGCGATCTGCGCCTCGACGCGCGAGCGGCCGCCGGGGTAATAGTGCGCATGCGGCAGCGGCAGGTCGGGCTGGGCTTCGCGCGCCGAAGCCAGGTCGAGCAGGAGCGGCGCCAGCGGATGGCTGTAGGGGGTGGCGGACAGCTCGATCTGGCCGCGCTCGGCCAGCGCGCGGTAGCGGGGGATCAGGCCGCGCAGGATCTCGCCCATCAGCGCCATGAGCCGCTGCCGGTCCTGGAAAGTGAAACCCTCGCCCTTCGACATCAGCTCGGCCAGCGCCGGCTGCCGTCGCATCTCGGTTTCGCCCGCCCAGACCAGGTGATACCAGACCAGGACGTCGGCGAAATAGGCGCCGGAGAGATAGCGCGGCGCCCCGCCCTGGCCGTCGAGCAGCTGGTGCAGTTTCTGCAGGCGCTCGTAGCGCGGATAGGGCGCCACCATGCGCTGATGGTTGCCGGGAAAGCAGCAGGACAGCACCAGGCCGCGCTCGGCCTCGTCCATGCCATCCAGGTTTTCCCGCGCCAGCAGGCGCAGCAGGGGATCGCGGAAGGCGCCGGTTTCGAACTGGCGCGCGTAATCCTCGATCTGGTCGAGCAGCACCGGCACGAAATTCACCACCGCCCGCACTCGCGGATGGTTCTCCAGGTGCGCCGCCATGTCGGTGTAGTCCTTGAAGGCGTGCAGGTAGGTCCACGGCCGGCGGAATTCGCCGCTGGCGAAGTCCCGGTAATCCGGCTGGTGCATGTGCCAGAGAAAGATCAGCTCGAGCTTGCCTGAATTCATGGTTCGGTGGTGCGGCTGGCGCGATTCGGCGCGGCTCGGAGGCCGGGCGCGAAACTCGAAATTCGCGACTATCTTACCCCATGCACCCGCTGGCCGAGCATTTCCGGCGTGACCAGGACGATGCCCTTTTCGGTGACGTGGAAGCGGCGCGCATCTTCCTCGCGGTCGACGCCGATCCGCATGCCGTCGGGGATGCGGCAGCGCTTGTCGAGAATGGCGCGCTTGATGACGACGTTGCGGCCGATGCGCACCTTGGGCAGGATCACCGAATCCTCGACCAGGCTGCGCTCCTCGATGCGCACGCTGGAGAACAGCAGCGAGCGGCGCACCACGGCGCCGCTGATGATGCAGTCGCCCGAGGTCATCGAATCGACGGCCATGCCGCGGCGGTCCTCGTCGTCGAAGACGAACTTCGCCGGCGGCAGCTGCTCCTGGTAGGTCCAGATCGGCCAGTTGTCGTCGTAGAGGTTGAGTTCCGGCGTGACGCTGATGATGTCCATGTTGGCTGCCCAGTAGGCATCCACCGTGCCGACGTCGCGCCAGTAGGGCCGGCCTTCCTCGGAGCCGAGGCAGCTCTCGGCGAAGTCGTGGGCGAAGACGCGGTGATGCCGCACGGCGTGCGGGATCAGGTCCTTGCCGAAGTCGTGCGAGGAGGTCGCCTCTTCGCTGTCGCGGATCAGCTGATCGAAGAGGAAGCCGGCGTTGAAGACGTACACGCCCATGCTCGCCAGGGCGCGATCCGGCTTGCCGGGGACGGGCTCGGGATGCTTCGGTTTCTCGTCGAAGCGGGTGATGCGCCGCCCTTCGTCCACGCTCATGACGCCGAAGGCGCCGGCTTCCTCCCGCGGCACCTCGACGCAGGCGACGGTCAGGTCGGCCTGCTCGGCGACGTGGAAGGCGAGCATGCGCCCGTAGTCCATCTTGTACACATGGTCGCCGGAAAGGACGAAGACGTACTTCGGGTGGTTGCGGCGCAGCATGTCGAGGTTCTGGAATACCGCGTCGGCGGTGCCCTTGTACCATTCCTCGCCCATCTGCTGCTGTGCCGGCAGCAGGTCGATGAACTCGTTCAGGCGGCCGTCGAGGAAGCTCCAGCCGCGCTGCAGGTGGTGGATCAGGCTCTGCGACTTGTATTGCGTGGCGACGCCGATGCGGCGAATGCCGGAATTGACGCAGTTGGATAGCGTAAAATCGACGATGCGGAATTTTCCGGCGAAGGGAACCGCCGGCTTGGAGCGCCAGTCGGTGAGCTGCTTGAGGCGGCTGCCGCGCCCGCCGGCCAGCACCACCGCGAAGGCGTCGCGGGTCAGCTGGCTGATGAAGCGCGGCCCCTGGTTGCCTCGCGTGATGCTGAATGCCTGGCGCAGCGTTTCGTCGCTTTCCCGCATGAGATTGCCCTTTCAGATGCCACTATGAATGCCAAAAAGTCCACTGCCGAGCCCCAGGCCACCCGGCCCTGGAGCCGCCTGCTGCAGGCGCGCGAACACGATCCCTTCGCCTGCCTCGGCCCGGCGCGCGACGGCGCGGGCTGGCGCCTCCGCGTCTTCCGTCCCGACGCCGACGCCGTCGCCCTGGAGACGCCGGCGGGAGCGCAGGCGCTGACGCGCGTCGATGCGGCCGGCGTGTTCGAGTGGCGCGGCAGCGCATTGCCCGATGCCCCCTACACCCTGCTGCTGTCCGCCGGGGGCGCCACCCTGCGCGGCCATGATGCCTATGCCTTCGCCCCGGCGGCGAGCGCCCACGACCTCTATCTTTTCAGCGAAGGCCGGAATTATCAAGCCTATCGTTTGCTCGGCGTCCGGCTCGAGTCGCGGCGGGGCGTGGACGGCGCCTGTTTCCGCGTCTGGGCGCCGAGCGCCGAGCGGGTTTCCGTGGTCGGCGAGTTCAACCGCTGGGACGGCCGCCTGCATCAGATGGCCTCGCTGGGCGCCTCCGGCGTGTGGGAGCTGTTCATTCCCGGCCTGGCGGCGGACACCCTCTACAAGTACGAGATCCGCAACCGCGCCAGCGGCGCGGTGTTCGCCAAGACCGATCCCTACGGCCAGCGTTTCGAGCTGCGGCCGGCGACCGCCGCCTGCGTGCCGCCGCCGCCGCGGCATGCCTGGGGCGACGCCGACTGGCTGGCGCGGCGGGCGCAATGGGACTGGCTGCACGCGCCGGTTTCCATCTACGAGCTGCACGCCGGCTCCTGGAAGCGCCATCCCGGCGGCCGCTTCTACACCTATCGCGAGCTGGCCGAGCACCTCGTGCCCTACGTGCGCGACATGGGCTACACGCACATCGAGCTGCTGCCGCTCTCCGAGCATCCGCTCGACGAATCCTGGGGTTACCAGACCACCGGCTATTTCGCGCCGACGCGGCGCTTCGGCGATCCGGACGACCTGCGCTGCTTCATCGACGCCTGCCACCGCGCCGGCATCGGCGTCCTGCTCGACTGGGCGCCGGGGCATTTCCCGGAGGACGATTTCGCGCTGGCGCATTTCGACGGCAGTTCCCTCTACGAGCACGAGGATCCGCGCCTGAAGCGCCATCCCGACTGGGGCACCCACGTCTTCAACTACGGCCGCAAGGAGGTCAAAAGCTTCCTGCTCTCCAGCGCCCATTACTGGCTGGCGGAATTCCATTTCGACGGCCTGCGCGTCGATGCCGTCGCCTCGATGCTCTATCTCGACTACTCGCGCCAGGCCGGCGAGTGGCAGCCCAACCGCTACGGCGGGCGCGAGAACCTGGAGGCCATCGATTTCCTGCGCGAGCTGAACGTGATGGTGCACGCCGAGTTTCCCGGCGCGCTGACCATCGCCGAGGAATCCACCGCCTGGCCGATGGTGTCGCGGCCGACCCATCTCGGCGGCCTCGGCTTCTCGATGAAATGGAACATGGGCTGGATGAACGACACGCTGGCCTACTTCGCCCACGATCCGGTGCACCGCCGCTACCACCACGGCCAGCTGACCTTCGGCCAGCTCTACGCCTACACCGAGAATTTCGTGCTGCCGCTCTCCCACGACGAGGTGGTGCACGGCAAGGGCTCGCTGCTCGGCAAGATGCCCGGCGATGACTGGCAGAAATTCGCCAACCTGCGCCTGCTGCTGGCCTGGCAGATGACCAGCCCGGGCAAGAAGCTCAATTTCATGGGCGGCGAACTGGGACAGCGCAACGAATGGAACGCCGGCGGCGAGCTCGACTGGTGGCTGTTGCAGCATGCGCCGCATGCCGGCCTGCAGCGCCTGGCGCGCGACTTCAACCGCCTGTATCGCGACATCCCGGCCCTGCACGAGCAGGACTTCGAGGCCGCCGGATTCGCCTGGAGCGATTGCCATGATGCCGACCAGTCGGTGCTGAGTTTCCTGCGTTACGGCCGCGATGGCGCCTGCGTCCTGGTGGCGCTCAACTTCACGCCGGTGCCGCGGCGCGGCTACCGCATCGGCGTGCCGCGCGCCGGCGGCTGGCGCGAGATCCTCAACAGCGACTCGAGCTACTACGGCGGCGGCGATCTCGGCAACGGCGGCGTGGTCGACGCGCAACCCGCGCCGCTGCACGGTTTTCCCGCCCATCTGGAATTGACCTTGCCGCCGCTGGCGGCGATTGTCCTGCTGCCGGCCTAAGCGGCGCCGCGAGAAGAATTGAGCAGGGTGTCGATTTCCGCCTCGGCCTCGATCCAGTCGTCCAAGTCGCCGCCGTCGGCGAAGCCGCGCCGCTCGGCCCTGAAATAGGCGGCTTCGGCGATGAAGCGCTGGCGCTCTTCCGGCGCAAGCGCGCCGGGAGGCTTGGCGCGCGCAGCATTGGGTTTCGCCGCGACACGCCTGGCGACCGGCGCCTTGCCGGTAGTCTTTCCGGCGGTCTTGCCGGTGGTCTTGCCGGATTGGACTGGCGTTGCGGCCTTGCGCGATGACATAGCAACCTCCTCCAGAAGCAGCGGTTGGCGGGTTTATTCTTGTTGCTATGCCGAGATGTTACACCGCAACGACGATCTTCGCGGATATCGGTCAGGCCTTTTCGTCGCGCATCGCAGCAATCGCCAGGGCGCCGAGCAGGCCGAGCCGCTCGTTGCGGATGACACGGACCGGGAAGTCCGGCATCAGCGCCGCATGCGCGCCGCGCTGGCGGAAGGCGCGCACGAAACCGCCTTCCTCCAGCAGGGGCAGGATTTTCGGCGCGATGCCGCCGCCGAGATAGACGCCGCCGCGCGCCATGAACAGCAATGCCAGGTCGCCGGCGAAGGCGCCGTAGGCGGCGATGAACAGGTCGAGGGCGCGCCGCGCCTGCGGCTGCGTCAGGGCGGCCTCGGCGATGGCCGCCGGGTCTGCGAGCGCCGTCCCGCCGGGACTGACTTTCTGCAGGGCGGCGTAAATCGCCGCCAGGCCGGGCCCGGAGACGACGTTCTCCGCCGTGACGCGCCCGCCGGGGCGCGCCAGATGCCGCCAGACGGCCAGCTGGTCCTCGTCGGCGGGGGCGAAGCCGATGTGTCCGCCCTCGCCGGCGACGGTGCGCCAGGCATTGCCTGCCGGAATCAGGGCGGCGACGCCGAGTCCGGTGCCGGCGCCGACCAGCAGCCGCGGCGCGCCGGCCAGCGGGCGGCCTTCCTGCAGCGTGACGAGGTCGGCCGGCGCGAGCGCGGCCACGCCCTGTGCCGCGGCGGCGAAGTCATTGACCACTTCGACCCGGCCGATGCGAAAGGCTGCCGCAAGCGCGGCGCCGTCGACGCGCCAGGGCAGGTGGGTGGTTTTGGCGCGGTTGTCCTGCACCGGCCCGGCGACGCCGAAGCAGGCCGCGTCGATGCGCGGCGCGCCGGCCTCGTCGAGGAAGGCGCGCACGAGGGCGGGGAATTCGCCCCAGTCGCGGCTCGGGTAGCGCCGCTCGCGGACGATGCCCGCATCGTCGGCGAGCGCCAGCAGCGTCTTGGTGCCGCCGATGTCGCCGGCGAGAAAAAACCTTCCCCCCGCCCCCCTTCCCGCGGAAGGGGGTGATGGCGGTTCGCCGCTTCGCGGCTCCGAATCATTGGCTGGTCCCGCCCTGGGGCGGCGCGGCGGCGGGACGTTCATACCGCGACCGGCGCGGGGATGTGCGGATGCGGGTCGTAGCCTTCGAGGCCGAAGTCCTCGAAGCGGAAGGCGAAGAGGTCGCGCACTTGCGGATCGATGCGCAGCGTCGGCAGGGCGCGCGGCGCGCGCGTGAGCTGCAGGCGCGCCTGCTCGAGGTGGTTGGCGTAGAGGTGGGCGTCGCCCAGCGTGTGCACGAAATCGCCCGGCCGGTAGCCGCACACCTGCGCCAGCATCAGCGTGAGCAGGGCGTAGGAGGCGATGTTGAAGGGCACGCCGAGGAAGATGTCGGCGCTCCTCTGGTAGAGCTGGCAGCTCAACCTGCCCTCGGCGACGTAGAACTGGAACAGGGCGTGGCAGGGCGGCAGCTTCATGCGTTCGATGTCGGCCGGATTCCAGGCGCTGACGAGGTGGCGGCGCGAATCCGGATTGTTCTTCAGCCCGTCGACCAGTTGCGCGATCTGGTCGATGACGCGGCCGTCGGGGGCGTGCCAGGAGCGCCACTGGTAGCCGTACACCGGGCCGAGGTCGCCGTTGGCGTCGGCCCAGTCGTCCCAGATGGAGACGCCGTGCTCCTTCAGGTAGCGGATGTTGGTGTCGCCCTTCAGGAACCACAGCAGCTCGTGGATGATCGACTTGGTGTGCAGCTTCTTGGTGGTCAGCAGCGGAAAGCCCCGCGCCAGGTCGAAGCGCATCTGCCAGCCGAAGACGGACAGCGTGCCGGTGCCGGTGCGGTCGCTTTTCGGGTGCCCGTGCTCGAGCACGTGGCGCATCAGGTCGAGGTATTGCTGCATGGGCGGGCGGGGCGGTGGCAGGCGATATAATGGCCCTTATTGTAACCGCCCGGTTTCGAGTTTCGAGTTGATAACCGCGCCACGGCCAGCCCATCACTCGCAACTCGCAACTCGCAACTCACAACTCGAAATCCGAAACCCGAAACCCGAAACCCGAAACTGAAAAATGCTGGCCAAACTCACCCAGACCGCCGCCCCGCTCGGCGCCGGCGCCCTCGAGCGGGCCACCCATGCCGTGCTGGTGCTGCCGTTCGCCAGGAAACTCGACGGGCTGCGCGACGTGCCGGCGCTGGAGCGCCTGCGCGCCGCCCTCAAGCGCCGCGACATGAAGGCCGAGGAACTCGCCAAGACGCCGGTGACGGTGAATCTGTCCGGCGGCGGGCTGGCCAGCTTCGTCATGCTCGACGGCGGCAAGAGCGCCTTCGACCGGCAAAGCCTGCTGCGCCGGGCGATGGCGCCGCTCATGGAGGAGCAGCCGTGCGAGCTCACGCTGGCGCTGTTCGGCAGCGCCGAGTCGCGGCGGGAAAACGCCCGCGAGGCGCTCTACGTGGCGTGGGTGAACGGCGCGCGCCTGCCGACGCGGCGCAAGAAACCGGCGCCGCGTCCGCTGGCGCGCATCCATCTTTACGGCGCGCGCGATGCCGCCGGCTTTGCCGAGATCGCCGCCGTCGCCGAAGCCAATACCCTGGCACGGGCGCTGACCGCCACGCCGCCGAACGAGCTGACGCCGGCGGCCTACCGCCAGCGCCTGCGCCAGATCGCGCGCGGCCGGCGCTGGCAATTCGAGGAATTCGACATGCGCCGCCTGCGCCGCCTGGGGGCGGGCGCCTTCATCGCCGTCGCCCAGGGCAGCCAGCCGGAGGATGCCGCCATCGCGCATCTGTCCTGGCGGCCGAAAAAGGCGCAGGGGCGGCTGGCCATCGTCGGCAAGGGCATCTGCTTCGACACCGGCGGCCACAATCTCAAGCCGGCCAAGTACATGGCCGGCATGCACGAGGACATGAACGGCTCCGCCGTGGCGCTCGGCCTGATGCAGGCGCTGATCGCCCGCGACATGCCGCTCGCCATCGATGCCTGGCTGCCCATCGCGCAGAACCATCTCTCGCCGGAAGCCTACAAGCAGAACGACATCGTCACCGCCCTCGACGGCACCACCATCGAGGTGGTGCATACCGATGCCGAGGGGCGCATGGTGCTGGCCGATACCCTGACCCTGGCCAGCCGCGGTCGCGGCAAGGGCGGCGGGAAGCCGGACCTCGTCATCGACTTCGCCACCCTGACCGGCAGCATGGGCTACGCCCTCGGCAGCCGCTATTCGGGAATCTTTGCCACCTCCTCGGAACTGGCGCGGCTGGCGGTGGCGGCGGGGGAGGCGAGCGGCGAGCGCGTCTGCGCCTTCCCGCTCGACGCCGACTACGAGGCGGGCCTCGAGAGCAAGGTGGCCGACATCAAGCAGTGCACCCTCGACGGCGAGGCCGATCACATCCTCGCCGCGCGCTTCCTCAAGCGCTTCACCGGCGATCTGGCCTGGCTGCACATGGACCTTTCGGCCTCCAGCTGCAGCGGCGGGCTGGGCGCGGTCGGCACCGATCTCACCGGCTTCGGCGTCGCCTGGGGGGTGGAGTTCGTCGAGCAATGGCTGGCGGCGCATGCCGCCTCTCCGGCGCCGCGCAAGCCGGCCGCCCGCCAGCGGCGGCCTGGATGACATGGCTGTCGGCTTAGGCTATTCTTGAATCATAATCCGCGTCCGGCGGCAAGGCTCTGTTCCGCCGGAGCATCGCCAAGAGCATCCCTGACAAGGTCGACAACAGAATCATGCTTGGCATTTTTTCCGCGAAATCCGGCCATCCGCTCGCCGATGCGAAGGAGGCCAAGCGCGTCCTCAACGAACTTTCCGTGCGCGAGGCCGCGACGGCACTCGACGAGGTCGCCGGCTGGCTGGAGTCGGTCGCCGCCGACGAGGCCTTCAGGCTGGCCGATCGCCTGGCGCTGGTGTCCCAGCTCGACGAGGCGGTGCAGGCCCATGCGCGCAAGCTCGGCCGCGACTACCTGACTTCGCCGCGTCTCGGCCGCCAGCAGGAATACAAGCTGTGGCAGGCGAACCACGATTACTGGCAGCAATTGGGCAACGCCTACGATGCCTGCCTGACCCGCTATCGCTCGCAGGAGAAGGGCAGCGATGCGGTCAAATCCGGCTTGCCGCAGCTGCTCATCCGCCTGCTGCGCGCCCTCTCGGCGCAGCTGAAATGGGACCAGTTCCGCTACGGGCCGGTGAATGGCGAGCTGTGGCAGCGCATGGGCCGCGCCTACCTGTTCGCCGAGCAGGGCAAGCTCTCGCGCCAGTCGCTTACGCCCTATCCGAATGTGCCGGGCGACAGCACGGTCGAGCAGGAATACCTCAAGGCGCTGGTGTTCCAGGCCTCCAGCATGGACAGCCTGCTGCCGCTGGAGATCGAGATCGCCGAGCGCATCATCGCCCATTTCCTGCCGCAATTCGTGTTCACCGCCGAGGCGCGCCCGGACAACGTGTATTGGGTGGATGCCGACCAGCCGGCGCCGCCCAAGCGCCTGGCCGTCCAGCCGCAGATTGCGCCGAGCCTGCGCTTCTTCAGTGCCGGCGCGGCACTGGAGAAGCTGGAAGCCATGCTGCGCCAGGTCGAGCGCGGCGAGGTGCCGAGCGAGGTCAATCTCGGCGCCCAGTATTCGGCGCGCATCATGCTGCCGGTGCTCAGGCACCTGGCCATGTATTGGGCGCCGAAGCCGCCGATGCGCTCGCACGACCGCCACCGCGTCAAGTCGCGGCTGACGGCAGTCAACGGCCTGGCCGCCGTGCACGACCGCCTGTCGAACCGCGGCGGCGAGCAGAGCGAGGCCTGGGTGGTCGACGACGTCAGTCTCGGCGGCATGGGGGCGCAGGTGCCGCTCGGCGCCAACGACTGGGTGCGCATCGGCGCCCTGCTCGGCATGCAGCCCGAGGGCGGCAGCAACTGGCTGGTCGGCGTCATCCGCCGCTTCAGCCGGGAGACGCCGACGCAGGGCTCGGTCGGCATAGAAACGCTGTCCAAGTCGCCGCAGGCCATCGCCGGCGATCTCGGCGGCATGGACTGCAACGCCATCCTGCTCGACACGCTGCACACCGGCGACACCGTGCGGGTGGTGCTGCCGAGCGCCGCCTTCGAGCCGGCGATTCCGCTGGTGTTCGCCTGGCAGGGCCGCTCGGCCCGCCTCGATCCGATCGAGCAGCTGGAGTCGGGCGTCGACTTCGACCTCGGCCTCTACCGCGTCGCTCCGCCGGGCTGAGAGCCTTCCCCCCGGCCCCCTTCCCGGGGAAGGGGGTGACGGGTGTTCGCAGGCTGGCGCCTGCTCCCCACTGTCTTTCCGCTATTTCGGCCGCAGGGCCGACTTCGGCCGGAAGGCCCGGATCACCGCCTCGTTCGTCTCGACATACGGCCCGCCGATGAGGTCGAGGCAGTAGGGCACGGCGGCGAAGATGCCGTCGAGGGTCTCCTTGATCGCCTTCGGCTGGCCGGGCAGGTTGAGGATCAGCGTTTTCCCCCTGACCACGCCGACCTGGCGCGACAGGATGGCGGTCGGCACGTATTTCAGGCTGACCTGCCGCATCTGCTCGCCGAACCCCGGCAGCACCTTGTGCGCCACGGCGAGCGTGGCTTCCGGTGTCACGTCGCGCGGCGCCGGGCCGGTGCCGCCGGTGGTCATGACGAGATGGCAGCCGGCCGTGTCGGCCAGTTCGACCAGGGTGCGCTCGATCAGCGCCTGCTCGTCGGGAATCAGCCGGTTCTCCATGCGCCAGGCCGAGGCCAGCGCCGCGCCGAACCACTCGCGCAGGGCCGGAAGCCCCTGGTCCTCATAGACGCCGCCGGCGGCGCGGTCGGAGATCGACACCAGGCCGATCAGCAGTTCCTCATTCATTTTCCAGCTCCCGCAGCAGGCGGAACAGTTCACGGAAGTGCTTCGGCGGCTTGCCCGCCTCGCGTTCGTGCAGGGTGCCGCGGCGCAACTGCCGCAGACGGGTGATGTCGGCGCCGGGATGCGCCGCGCCGATCTCCGTCAAGACCGATTCATCCTCCAGCAGCCGCTCGCGCAGCTTTTCCAGCCGGTGCTGACGGGCCGTCTCGACGGCGGAGGCGCCCTTGACGGCGTCGAGCGCCTCGCGCAGCGGCGCCGGATCGACGTCGCGCATCAGGCGGCCGATGTACTGCATCTGGCGGCGGCGCGCCTCGTGCTTGGTGAGCCGCTGCGCTTCCCGCAGCGCCTGGCGCAAGTCGTCCGGCATCTCGATGCGCGCGAGGCGCTCCAGCGGCAGCTCCACCAGCTCCGCCCCCATGTCCTGCAGGGCGTGCATGTCGCGCTTGCGCTGCGACTTGCTCGGCCGTGCGGCGACGCCGCCGGATTCGAGGTCTTCAAGGTTTTTCATCTTGGTATGATTATATCTTTGCCTTCCCGTCATCCACGATGTCTTCCCAGGGCTTCAGCTTTTCGCAGGACAGCTTGCGCGCCATGGCGCAGGACATACTCGACCATGCCAGGTCGCGCGGCGCCAGCGCCTGCGAGGCGGATGTCTCCGAAGGCTACGGCCAGTCGGTGACGGTGCGCATGGGCGCCGTCGAAACCATCGAGTACAACCGCGACAAGGGCGTCGGCGTCACGGTGTACCTCGGCCAGCGACGCGGTTACGCGTCGACCTCGGATTTTTCGCGCGCCGCGCTGCATGCGACGGTGGACGCGGCGCTGTCCATCGCGCGCTTCACGGCGCCCGACGAGGCCGCCGGCCTGCCCGAGGCGGAGCTGCTGGCGCGCGGCGGGATGGCGCTCGACCTCTACCACCCCTGGCCGCTGCCGGTCGACGAGGCCATCGACATCGCGCGGCGCTGCGAGGCGGCGGCCTTCGCCGTCAGTCCGCTGGTGAGGAACACCGAGGGCGCCGGCGTCTCCGCCCAGCAGTCGCATTTCGTCTCCGCCAACAGCCTCGGCTTCATGGGCGGCTACGCCTCCTCGCGCCATTACCTGTCCTGCTCGGCGATCGCCGGCGAGGGCGACGCCATGCAGCGTGACGACTGGTACAGCACGCACCGCGACGCCGCCGAGCTGGCCGAGCCGGAGCGGGTCGGCGAATACGCCGCCCGCCGCGCCCTGTCGCGCCTGGGCGCGCGCAAGATCGCCACCTGCGAGGCGCCGGTGCTGTTCGAGGCGCCGCTCGCCGCCGGCCTGATCGGCAACTTCGTCTACGCCGCCTCGGGCGGTAGCCTCTACCGCAAGTCCTCCTTCCTGCTCGACAGCCTCGGCAAGCAGGTGTTCTCGCCGCAGGTGCACATCAGCGAGCGGCCGCACCTGCCGCGCGGCCTGGCGAGCAGCCCCTTCGACGACGACGGTGTTGCCACCCACGACCGCGAGGTGGTCGAGGACGGCGTGCTGAAGGGCTATTTCCTGTCGACCTACTCGGCGCGCAAGCTCGGCATGCGCACCACCGGCAACGCCGGCGGCTCGCACAACCTCATCGTGCGGCCGGGCAAGCGCGACCTGGTCGGCCTCGCCGCCCTGATGGGACGCGGCCTGCTCGTCACCGAACTGCTCGGCCAGGGCGTGAATTACGTGACGGGCGACTATTCGCGCGGCGCTTCCGGCTACTGGGTCGAGAATGGCGAGATTACCCACCCCGTGCAGGAAATCACCATCGCCGGCAACCTGAAGGAAATGCTGCGCGGCATCGTCGCCGTCGGCAGCGACGTGCTGGTGCGCGGCTCCAAGCAGGTCGGCTCGATTCTGGTCGACCGCATGACCATCGCCGGCGCTTAACCGGTTTGCCGGTAGGGGCTTCCACGAGGCGGAGAAGCGCTGTATGGGCCGTGGGCAGTTGGTGTAGTATCAGGCGGGCGATCCCCGACCCCTGGGGGTTGGACCCATCCGCCGCACGACGGCAAAGAAGAACCTCTAAAGGAGACTTATCGCAATGACCATGGAACGTCGCAAATTCATCAAGCACGCCGGCCTGGCCGGCATCCTTGCCGCGGGCGTCGCGCCGGCCGCCTACGCCCAGGGCGCCAACATCCGCTGGCGCCTGGCCTCGAGCTTCCCGAAAGCGCTCGACACCATCTTCGGCGCGGCCGATGTCTTCAGCAAAAAGCTGAAGGAGATGTCGGGCGGCAAGTTCGAGATTTCCGTCCATGCCGGCGGCGAGTTGATGCCTCCCTTCGGCGTGGTCGACGGCGTGCAGCAGGGCACGGTGGAGTGCGCCCACACGGCGCCCTATTACTTCTACGGCAAGGACCCGACCTTTTCTCTGAACTGTGCCATTCCCTTCGGCCTCAACTCGCGCCAGATGACGGCCTGGATGTACGAGGGCAACGGCCTCAAGCTGTTCCGGGAGTTCTACAAAAGCTACAACATCGTCAATTTCCCGATGGGCAACACCGGCGCCCAGATGGGCGGCTGGTTCCGCAAGCCGATCAAATCCGTGAAGGACATGAAAGGCCTGAAGATGCGCATCTCCAACCTGGCCGGCGAGGTCGCGGCGCGTCTCGGCGTCGTGCCGCAGTCCCTGCCGGGCGGCGAGTTGTATCAGGCGCTGGAAAAAGGCACCATCGACGCCGTCGAGTGGGTCGGGCCCTACGACGACCAGAAGCTCGGCTTCTACAAGGTGGCGAAGAACTACGTCTATCCGGCCTGGTGGGAAGGCGGCCCCGAGCTCGAACTCTACGTGAACAGCAAGGCCTGGGAGTCGCTCTCGCCCGAGTACAAGGCGATGCTCGAGTGCGCGGCGGCCACGGCGCATACCGACATGCTGGCCAAGTATGACGCCAAGAACCCAAGGGCGCTGAAGGAACTGGTGGCCTCCGGCGTCAAGCTGCAGCGCATGCCGAAGGATGCGATGGACGCGGCCTGGAAGGCGGCCCAGGAAGTGTACGCCGATCTTTCCGCCAAGAACGCAAACTGGAAGAAGATCTACGACGACCAGATTGCTTTCCGTCGCGAACAGAACCAGTGGTTTCGTTTCGCCGAGATGGGCTTCGACAGCTACATGCAGTCACTCAAGCTCTGATCGGTTCAAGCCGAAAAAAGCCCCGTCTTGCGCGGGGCTTTTTTTCGCCCGTGCAATGGGCGGCTACTTGGCCGGCTTCTTCTCGCGCGCCATTTCCTTGAGCAGTTCGGCGGCCGGATCGGATTCCTCCTTGTCCTGGCCGCCTTCCTCCTGTTCTTCGCCATCGGCCACGGCGCTCTTGTCTTCGCCTTCCTTATCCTGCTCGCCATAGCCGCCCGGCTCGACTTCGAGCTGGATCTGCTCGATGTCGATCTTCTTTTCCTTCGTCAAGCCGCCGGTGACCAGGGCGGGAAAGGCGATCACCAGCGCCACCATGACGACCTGGATGACGACGAAAGGCACGGCGCCCCAATAAATCTGGCCGGTGGTCACCTTGGCAATCTTCTTCCTGGTCAGGCGGTCCTCGTAGTCCTCGTGCGGCGCCACGCTGCGCAGGTAGAACAGGGCGAAGCCGAAGGGCGGGTGCATGAAGGAGGTCTGCATGTTCACCGCCAATAGCACGCCAAACCAGACCAGGTCGATGCCCATTTTCTCCGCCACGGGCGCTATCAACGGAATGATGATGAAGGCCAGTTCGAAGAAGTCGAGGAAGAAGGCCAGGCCGAAGATCAGCAGGTTCACCACGACGAGGAAGCCGAGCTGGCCGCCGGGCAGGCTGGTGAGCAGGTGCTCGACCCAGCGCGGCCCGTCCACCCCCTGGAAGCTCAGGCTGAAGACGGTGGCGCCGAGCAGGATGAACATCACGAAGGAGGAGAGCTTCAGCGTCGCCTCCATGGCCTGCTTGAGCAGGGTAAGGCTCAGGCGCCGGCGCGAGACGGCCATGATGAGGGCGCCCATGGCGCCCATGGCGCCGCCCTCGGTGGGTGTGGCGATGCCGAGGAAGATGGTGCCCAGCACCAGGAAGATCAGCGCCAGCGGCGGGATCAGCACGAAGGTGACGCGCTCGGCCATGCGCGAGAGCAGGCCGAGCTTCGTCACGCGATTGAGCACCGCCAGGGCGAAGGCGGCGCCGACGCCGATGCACATCGACAACACGATCAGCTCGTCGGTCGGCATTTCCGCCGGCCGCGTCATGGCGAAGGCGATGGCGCCGGCCGTCGAGAGGACGAACAGCGCCAGCACCGAGCGCACGCCGGCGCTGCCGTCGTCCTCGCGAATGGTGCGCGCCTCCAGCGGCAGGGCGGGCGCGGCGGCGGGTTTGATCATCGTGACGGCGAACACCCAGGCGGCGTAGAGGCCGGTGAGCACGAAGCCGGGGATGAAGGCGCCGGCATACAGGTCGCCGACGCTGCGGCCGAGCTGGTCGGCGATGACGATCAGCACCAGCGAGGGCGGGATGATCTGCGCCAGGGTGCCGGAGGCGGCGATGACGCCGGCGGCGAGCCGCCGGTCGTAGCCGTAGCGCAGCATGATCGGCAGCGAGATCAGGCCCATCGAGATCACCGAGGCGGCGACGACGCCGGTGGTGGCGGCCAGCATGGCGCCGACGAAGATCACCGCGTAGGCGAGGCCGCCGCGCACCGGCCCGAACAGCTGGCCGACGGTGTCGAGCAGGTCCTCGGCCATGCCGGAGCGCTCGAGGATCAGCCCCATGAAGGTGAAGAAGGGGATCGCCAGCAGCGTCTCGTTCTTCATGATGCCGATGATGCGCAGCGGCAGCGCGTGCATCAGGGCTTCCGGCAGCAGCCCCAGGTTCACGCCGAGGTAACCGAAGAACAGGCCGCAGGCGGCGAGCGAGAAGGCCACCGAGTAGCCCAGCAGCAGGAAGACGATCAGCCCGGCGAACATCACCGGGGCCATGTTGGCCTGGAGGAATTCGATCATTTCCGCGCCTCCTCGCCGGCCTTGCCCCCTGCCATGCCGATGGCGCCATCGACCTCCTGGACGACTTCGGGCGCGACCTGGTGCTTGCGGATTTCCTCGGCCAGTTCCTCTTCGGCCGATTTTGCCCGCACCGCCTGGGTCGGGTCGGGACACAGGCCCTTGAGGAAGCCGACGCGCTTGATCAGCTCCGAGAGCCCCTGCAGGCCGAGCAGGCCGAAGCCGAGCGGCACCAGGGCATACACCGGCCAGCGCATCAGTCCGCCCGGGCTTTCCGACATTTCCTTGGTGACAAAGGCGTTGCTCAGTATCGGCCAGATTTCCGTGATGACGGCGTACACGAATGGGAGCAAAAAGAAAACGATGCCGAAGCACTCGACGAGGATCTGCGTGCGCTTCGAGAAGCGTCCGAGAATCACATCGATCTTGACGTGGCCCTGGCGCAGCAGGGTGTA
>Ga0116142_10000989_pt1 | contig 36089 bp, 27 predicted proteins | sample AD_UKC033_MetaG_FD_89785 | JGI IMG/M metagenome (GOLD analysis project Ga0116142, IMG submission 89785) | Active sludge microbial communities of municipal wastewater-treating anaerobic digesters from USA - AD_UKC033_MetaG | ecosystem: Engineered > Bioreactor > Anaerobic > Digestate | place: USA... | reverse complement strand
TACTCACCCAACTCGCCCTATTCTGCCTCTAAGGCGGCATCCGATCATCTGGTGCGTTCATACTGGCACACCTACGGCCTGCCAATCAGCATTACCAACTGCACCAACAATTATGGCCCAGCGCAGTTCCCCGAAAAACTTATCCCCCTCATGGTGTTGAACGCCCGAGATGGCAAGCCCCTGCCCGTTTATGGCGACGGCATGCAGATCCGGGATTGGCTGTATGTTGAAGACCACTGCGAGGCAATCCACGCGGTGATTACCCGCGGCCAACCTGGCGAAACCTATGCCGTAGGCGGCAACAACCAGCCCCCAAATATTGAAATCATCCACACCATTTGCGATATCATGGACGAACTTCAACCCGGCGAGCATTCGCCGCATGCGTCTCTGATCAAACATGTGACCGACCGCCCCGGGCATGACCGCCGCTATGCCATGGATATCACCAAAATCCAAACTCAACTGGGCTGGCAGCCCCGCCAATCTTTGAAGACCGGGCTGCTGCACACAGTGCGCTGGTATCTCGACCATCCCGAATGGGTGACCGCTGTCCATCAGCAGTCGGACCTGCAAAGCTGGATGGCGAAAAATTATGGCAATCGGGGAGGCAACCAATGAAAGGCATTATTCTTGCTGGCGGCAAAGGCACCCGCCTGTACCCCATCACCCTGGCGGTCAGCAAACAAATGCTGCCCGTCTATGACAAGCCGATGATCTACTACCCCCTGTCCATGCTGATGCTGGCGAACATTCGCGAAATTCTGGTCATCAGCACACCCGAAGACCTGCCCGGTTTTCGGCGCCTGCTGGGCAGCGGCGAACAGTGGGGGCTCAAATTTGAATATGCCGAGCAAGCCCAGCCCCGCGGCCTGGCCGAGGCCTTCATCATCGGTCAGAAATTCATTGATAATCAACCCGCCTGCATGATCCTGGGCGATAACATCTTCTATGGACACGGCCTGCCCGCCAAACTCAGCCAGGCGGCGCAGATCACCGAGGGCGCCACCGTCTTCGCCTACCCCGTGCGAGATCCCGAGCGTTACGGCGTGGTGGACTTCGATGAGAACTTCAAGGCCCTCAGCATTGAAGAAAAACCCAAGAACCCGCGCTCCAACTATGCCGTTCCCGGCATCTATTTCTATGACCAGGAAGTCAGCCGCATTGCGGCCAGCCTCAAACCCTCGCCGCGCGGCGAACTGGAGATTACCGACCTCAACCGCATTTACCTCGAGCAGGGCAAACTGCGCGTCGAAGTGCTGGGGCGCGGCGTGGCCTGGCTGGACGCCGGTACGCACGAATCGTTGCTGCAGGCTTCCACATTCGTCCAGACGGTGGAAGAACGCCAGGGTATGATGATCTCCTGCCCCGAAGAAATCGCCTACCGCATGGGCTTCATCACCCTCGACCAACTGCGCCAGCAGGGCGAACTGATGGCTGGCAATGGCTACGGCCAATACCTGCTGCGCCTGGCTCAAGAAGCCCTCCGGCGGTAGCACCATGCGCATCCTGCTCTTTGGCAAAACCGGTCAGCTCGGCTGGGAACTCCAGCGCACTTTGCCCTGCCTGGGCGAAGTCACTGCCCTGGACTACCCCGAGGTCGATTTTTCTCACCCCGAAAGCTTGCGCACCGTGGTGCGCTCCGCCGCCCCCGATGTTGTGATTAACGCAGTGGCCTATACCAATGTGGATAAAGCTGAGATCGAGCCTGAACGTTGTCAGCTCATCAATGCAACCTCAGTCGGCGTCATAGCCGAAGAAGCGGTGCGCTCTAACGCCACCCTGATCCATTACTCAACCGATTATGTATTTGATGGGCAAAAAGGCAGCCCATACGTTGAGCAAGACCTCCCCCACCCGTTGAATATTTACGGGCAGAGCAAATTGGATGGTGAACAAGCTGTTCAACAGGTACATGTCCCGGCTATCATTTTGCGCACCAGTTGGGTCTACTCAATGCGCCAGGGAGGCTTTGTCACCAAGGTGTTGCAGTGGTCTCGCCAGCAGACCACTCTGCGCATGGTCACCGACCAGGTTGGCAACCCCACCTGGGCGCGGTCCCTGGCCGAAATAACCGCGCAAATGCTGGCTCGCACCGGTGGCGACCTGGATTGGCTCAATCAGCGCCGCGGTCTGTATCATCTGGGCGGCAGCGGCTTTGCCAGCCGCCTGGAATGGGCACAGGCAATCCTTGAAGATGACCCCAACGCCCATGAGCAAACCGTAACTGAACTGCTACCCGCCCTGACGGCTGATTTTCCCACCCCGGCTGTTCGCCCTCTTTTCTCGGCTATGAACTGCGACCACTTTACCCACACATTTGGCCTTCGCCTGCCCCCGTGGCAGATTGCGCTGAAGTTGTGTACTCGGTTAGCTTAGTTGCGGTTGGAGGAAGTATGTCTCTAAAATCACTCACTTTGTTTACAACCTATGATAGAGACGCTCTGTCTGTCTTACGGATTATTGGTCCGACAAAATGTGCGAATCTACAAATTGTGAATGGCATTGAAAATGGGAACTTTCGGCTTGACGCGATAGCTGAAGGTGATTTAGTAATATTGCAACGGCATATTTGTCAGTATTATAGCGATTATCAAAAAATCATCTCCTTGGCGCATTCACAGAATAAGCCAATTATCTTTGATATCGATGATTTGCTTTTTGAATTGCCCGAAAATCACCCAGATCGGTTAAGTGGATATTATTCTGAAGCTTTACTGCCCATGCTTCAAGCGGTGATTGAAGCAGATTTAGTCACGGTAGCAACGCATCCCCTCAGAGACTATTTGCTGACATACAACTCCAATATTGCCGTCATTCCAAATTACTTAAATGACTCTTTCTGGACTTTACGAGAAATTCCAGAACTCCTAGACCACAATGAGATCATTACAATTGGTTATATGGGGGGACAGACACACCGCCCCGACTTGGATATGGTTATGCCAGCATTATTGACCATAAATCAAAAATATCCGGGCCGAATTCGTTATCATTTTTGGGGAATTGATGCCCCAGACGCGTTAAGAGATCTGTCGCAGGTTGATTGGTGCCCGCCGGCATCTTATGCTTATGAAGACTTTGCTGAATTTTTCCAAACTCAGGTAGCAGATATCATGATCGCCCCATTATGCGATAATTTCTTTAATGCGTGTAAGAGCGCCATTAAGTACCTTGAGTATGGTGCTCTGGGTATTCCTGGGGTGTATAGTCGAATTGCTGCCTATGAAAATACCATTGCCAATGGACAGGATGGTATATTGGCGGCTACAACTGATGAATGGGTATCTGCGTTATCGCTTTTGATTGAAAATCCAAGCTTGCGGTTATATTTAGCAAAAAATGCCCAACAAAAAATTACAAATTCCTGGTTGTTGTCTAAGAATTATCAACGACAAATCAAACATTATCGGCAGATTATTAGAGCCAAACCCACTGCCCGACGAAAATCTCCATTACTTTCGATTTTTCCAGTCCTGTCAGCGCAGTATTATGATCTAATCAACAGACAAAAAAATAAGCTAACTGAAACACAGCACTCCTTGCAAGAAACACGGCATTCATTAAAAGAGAAACAGGAAGTTGAACAGTCTCTTAATGCTCAATTACAAGAACATAAAAAGACCATCCATATGTTGGATACACAAGTAATTGAATTAAAAGGTGAAATTACTGGTTATTTATTAAGTAAAAGCTGGCGTTTTACCCGACCGTTCAGAAAACTTAATCAAAAAATCCAAATATCATTTAAAAAATTAAAAGATTTGATTAGCATTTTGCTTCATAAAAACTGGCGAGTTACAAAAATGCTCAGGAAATTGATCCACAAAATCCTGGGGGAGAATTAAACCATGCGCAAACTTCTTGTTGATTATCTGGTTATAAAGCGAAGCGGTTTATTTGATTCCGGTTATTACCTTCAGGAATATGGAGATATTCGCCGTGCGGACGTTGACCCCTTGTTGCATTTTGTTCGCTGTGGATGGAAAGAAGGGCGAAACCCCTCAAAGCATTTTAACACTCGCTATTACCTTGAAAATAATCCTGATGTAAGAAATGCCAATGTAAATCCGCTCTGTCATTACATTACCCATGGCAGAAAAGAAGGTCGAAGCCCTTATCCGGGGGCAGCATTTATAATGCGGCAGAACCTCGAATCTACCCAAACTGAATATGTAGAGTATATCGATATTTCTGATACCTATATAGATCAGGTCCCGGTAAATTTAATTGCTTTCTATTTACCCCAATTTCACCCTATTCCTGAAAACGATCTGTGGTGGGGCAAAGGCTTTACAGAGTGGACCAATGTCAGTAAAGCAACGCCTCAATTTGATGGTCATTATCAACCACACTTACCAGGTGAACTTGGTTTTTACGATTTGCGGATTCTAGAAATACAAAAAAGACAGGTTGAACTGGCAAAGCAATATGGTATTTATGGATTCTGTTTCTATTACTACTGGTTCAATGGCAAAAGACTACTCGAAAAACCTATGGATCAGTTTATTAATGATCCTGAGCTAGATTTCCCGTTTTGTATTTGCTGGGCAAACGAAAATTGGTCACGCCGCTGGGATGGCGGAGAGCATGAAATTTTGATAGCCCAAGAACACTCTTATGAGTTTGATAAGCGCATTATCCATGATTTTATCAAGCTGTTTGCAAATCCAAGATACATTAGAGTGCAGGGGCGCCCTCTGTTAATTGTTTATCGCGTCGATATTATGACAGATGTTCGGCGAACTCTTGATTATTGGAGAGAAGTATCTATCAACGCGGGCATGGGCGATCCCTATATTTTGGCTGCCCAAACATTTGGCTATATTGATCCACGAAAAGATGGCTTTGATGGAGCCGTAGAATTTCCTCCTCATAATGGCGCAGAGATCCCGGAAATCACAGACTCTTTGAAGAAACTGAATCCTTATTACAGCGGGCGAGTTCTTCGCTATGCCGATTTTTCTGAACAGTCAATGCTGCGGATTGTACCGCAACCTTTTCGAAGGTTTAATACTGTTTTCCCAAGTTGGGATAATTCTCCCCGTCGCCAGGGGGCTGGACTGACCTATTATGGCTCAACTCCGGCGTTGTATGCCAGATGGTTAAATCGAGCTTGTGTATTTGCTCTTGAAAATTTTCCTCCCGGTGAGAGATTTGTATTTATTAATGCTTGGAATGAATGGGGAGAAGGTGCGCACCTGGAGCCAGATCGCAAGTTTGGATATGCCTATCTTCAAGCCACCCAAGATGTGCTTAGAGATCTTAACAACCCGTCTTCAACTCCCTTACCCTCGGTGCTGGAAGATCGGCCTGTCGCAGATTTATCAAATCCGATTTGGTCGTACTATAACAAAATCATCAAACAAATTCCATGTAGCTTTACGGTATCAGAGCCACAAGAACTGGAATGCCAATCTGCACAGCTTGCTGAATCAATTGATACCTTATTAGCCCCAGTTGTTGCGTTGAATGGTTCTGTTCCAGACGCGACAATTCTCATACCGGTTTATAACCATTTTGAAGATACATTGAATTGTATTAAATCAATTGCCTGTGCAAAAGATAAATATCGTATTCAACTTTTGATTGTTGATGATGGATCTTTGGATCTGACGGGATCGGTTTTCTCAAGGTGTAAAAACCTATGCTATTTACGTAATCAGGAGAACTTGGGTTTCCTACAATCAGTAAATCAAGGCTCCGAACATGCAAGTGGCAAATATCTGCTCCTCCTGAATAATGATACGATTGTTCTCCCTGGCTGGCTTGATGAGATGATAGACACTTTCGCAACAGATCCCCAGGTTGGCCTGGTCGGATCCAAGTTGCTTTATCCAGATGGACGGCTGCAAGAAGCGGGTGGCTTAATGTGGCATGATGCTTCTGGCATAAATTATGGTCGCAACGATGATGCCAATAAACCCCAATACAACTATCTGCGAGAAGTTGATTACTGCTCAGGTGCATCTATTTGTATACCATTATCCCTCTGGCAACAGATGCACGGCTTTGACCCCTTATATTCTCCAGCATATTATGAGGATACCGATCTTGCGTTTAGAATTCGCGACGCTGGCTATAAGGTTTTATATCAACCTGCTTCACCGGTAATTCATCTTGAGGGGGTCACATCTGGAACAGATGTGAATCAAGGGGTGAAGCATTACCAAGTCGTTAATCGAGAAAAATTTTATCAACGCTGGAAAGATGTATTGAAAAACCATGGCGATTCAACCGCCTCTGAGTTTGCCTATCGCAATCGGGCCAGGGTTCAAAATGCGTTGGTCATTGATGTCTGTACACCCAAACCGGATACCGATTCGGGATCTATTGATACCTATTATTACTTATTAACCCTCAGAAAATTGGGTTTTGAAGTGACATTTATTTCGGTCGTAGACTCGCGTATTGTTGACCACTACGTAATAGACCTTCAAAAGCAAGGTATTCAATGTATTTATGACCCTTATCTAGGTTCAATTGATGAATATCTTAAAACAAATGGCCAATACTATGACCTTATATTCTTGTTCAGAGCACCTTTTGGCGGAAAGTACATTGATAAAGTCAGGCATTATGCTCCTAAAGCCAAAATTGTGTTTAATACGGTTGATCTTCACTTCCTGCGCGAACAACGAGAAAAAGAAGTTAACAAGGAAAATTCCTCTCGCATCATTCAAGAAGGTGTATCAAAATCAGAGGAACTCGCGATCATTCGAAAATCCGATCGCTCGATTTTGGTCAGCGAGTATGAACAATTATTACTTAATAAATTGGTTCCAAATAATAATTCTCGGGTTATTCCATTGCCACGAGAAATTCCTGGTGTTGCAGCAGGGTTTGAAGAACGCCAAGATATTGTTTTCATTGGCGGCTTTTTACACAAACCCAACGTAGATGCTGTGTTGTATTTTATCCACGAAATTTGGCCCTTAATCAGCCCAAAGATTCCCCAGACCAAATTTCTGATTGTGGGAAGCAATGTTCCAGACGCCCTTCAGCAAGTAGAAAGCGATACTGTCAGAGTTGTCGGATTTGTTAAGGATTTAGCCGATGTGTTTAATCACTGCCGAATTAGTGTGGCTCCTTTGCGTTATGGGGCTGGTATTAAAGGTAAGATACTTACCAGCTTGAGTTATGGGGTACCCTGTGTTGCCACATCCATTGCAACAGAAGGTATGGGATTGTCTAATCAGGAAATATTAATTGGCGATTCTCCGCAAGAATTTGCCCAAAATGTACTTAATATATATCAAAACGCTGACTTGTGGCAACAGCAGTCTCAATCTGGGCTTTATTTTGTTTCCAATAGGTTTTCACTGAGCAATTTTGAAAACAAACTATCAGCCCTGATTACAGAACTTCAGATATCTATCGGGAAGGATAGATAATGTTTATCAATTATGGTTATTGCTATGGATGTCATCAGAATGTCAGGTCTTTCCTTAAAGGGGATTGGTGGCGTGATGACTATGTCTGTGGCAATTTTGGGTCCATACCTCGGGAACGGGCGTTGATGTATTGTGTTGAAAAGTTCTTTCCAGATTGGTGCAAAATGGTAATCCACGAATCGTCTCCTAATCCGAGGGGCCCAAGCTCGCGTTTCAAAAGTGGGGCTCCTCACTATGTTCCCACCCAATATTTTCCAAATAGAAAGAGTGGTCTGATTTATCAATGGTTTCGTAATGAAAATCTTGAAAGCTTGACATTTAAGGATGAATCCATCGACCTGCACATCACTCAGGACGTTATGGAACATATATTTGATCCTTTAAAAGCATTTCAAGAAATTGCTCGCACATTGAAATCAGGAGGAGCACACATTTTTACCACCCCTCTGGTCAATAAAAATAATCCAACGGTGGTCTGTGCTCAGAGAGATGAACATGGGAACGTTAATCAACTTGTTCTTCCGTATAACTAGGAAGATTTAGTTTGCCGTGATCATTATCATAAATCGGGTTTGATCTTTTTGTGGAGCTTGAAATGTCATCCAATAGAAATTTTTACTATGATTCAGATACAGTTAAAACTTCTTTTTTGAATGAACTAAGAGAAGTTTTTAACTTCCGAAACTTTATCTATCAACTTGCGCGGCGCGATATCCTAACCCGTTATAAAAGATCTGTGTTAGGAGTCATTTGGACCATGCTCAATCCTTTGGGAATGATGATTATTATGACTATAGCATTTTCCCAGCTTTTTAACGGCGTTGAAAAGTTTCCACTCTATGTCCTGTCGGGGTTAGTTACCTGGACTTTCTTTTCGCAAACGACAGTTGCCGCAATGGTGAATTTGGTTTGGGGGGGCTCGCTTCTTAACCGAATTTATATGCCGCGCAGTTCTTTTGCAATTGCCGCAATCATTACTGGGATTGTGAATATTTTAATTTCGCTTGTAACCTATCTTCTTATGGCGATTGTATTGAAGGTGTCTCTCACCTTCTCAATACTACTAATTCCTGTGCCAATAATGATTATTGCTGCATTTTCGCTGGGGATTGGTTTGTTGCTCTCTACACTGGCTGTTTATTTTCCGGATGTCAGCGAAATGTATCAAATCATTTTAACCGCTTGGATGTATCTAACCCCTATCTTTTATCCGACCTCAATCTATCCTGATAATCTTGCCTGGGCTCTCACACATCTAAATCCCATGTATTTAATTTTAAACTTGTTCCGAGCCATACTTTATGAAATGCGCATTCCCACGTGGAGCGAAATCGTGCTTCCACTTGGCATTGCTATTTTTGTACTTGTTATCGGCTGGGTTGTTTTTACTCGAAAAGCAGATGAGTTTAGTTACAGGATATAATTAAATCATGATCCCTATTATCGGCCTGGAAAATGTGTCTGTTCGATATCGAGTCCCTTCGGAACGCTTGGGGACGTTTAAAGAGTATGCTATCCGCTGGTTACAGGGAAAGGTTCATAAGCGTGAATTTTGGGCCTTGGACAACGTATCCTTTACTGTTAATAAGGGCGAAGTGTTTGGCGTGATCGGCTCTAATGGCGCTGGTAAAAGTACAATGCTAAAATTAATCGCCCGTGTTCTGCGGCCAACTTCTGGAAGAGTATGGGTAAATGGGCGAGTGGCTCCACTGTTAGAGTTGGGGGCTGGGTTTCACCCAGAATTAAGTGGACGAGAAAATATTTATCTTAATGGCGCAATGCTTGGTTACTCACGTCGAGAAATGACTGAAAAATATCAGCGGATTGTTGAGTTTTCTGAGATCGGTGATTTTATTGACTCACCGATCCGAACCTATTCTAGTGGTATGATGACTCGCTTGGGCTTTGCCGTGGCAACGGATGAGCGACCTGACATTTTGTTATTGGATGAAGTTATGGCCGTGGGAGATCTTAGTTTTCAGAACAAATGCAACCAGCGCATATCAAGTTATCGCGCTGACGGCTCCTCAATATTTATGGTGTCTCATACAATGTCGCTCATCCTGGAAATGTGCGATCGCGTAGTCTGGTTGGAGCATGGAAAATTACGCCGCATTGGAAATGCAGTAGATATTGTTGAAGAATACTCCGAATACCAAACCTCTGGGGTCAATAATTCGTAAACCCAAAACTATTCAATTGCAGCTTAAATAATAAATAACTGAAATGCAATCCTGTTTGTTGAAAATATTAGCCCATATCAAAACGAGTGGTTACTCAATATTAAAAAACATCAAAAGATTTGGGATTCGCATTAAGCTGCTTCGAGATCCATATGAGTTGAGGCAAATCTCGCCGCAACAACACAACAAAAATAGCGGCCCTGTTCCCAGAATAGGCTTTTTGTTGTTTACGTCTCAGGCCAATGTTGAAGTTTTTCTTGCCCTTCAAGAAACAATCAAATCCATTATAGATCAGGGCTCTCAACAATGGCACATCTTTTTGCCCGAATTCTCAACAAAATCAGATCTGGCGCTCATTCAGGCAGATCCAAGAATAACCCAGATAGATTATTTGCCTTCTGCCCGTACCTTGGTTCAGCAAAACCCAGAGATTGATTTTTATACGATCATGGAAGCCGGCGACATCCTCCTTCCAGGGGCCTTAAGTGAGATTACCCGCCTTGTTCAGCAAACCTGCTGTGCCGTATTATACACAGATGAAGACACCCATAACCCAAATGGCAAACGTTCTTGCCCTCTGCTCAAACCAGATTGGTCTCCCGACTTATTACAGGCCTATCCCTATTGGGGTAAACTAACCCTTTATAGTAGAAGCTTGCTCACTAGACTGGATATTGACATACTGCCAGCTAACCAACATCTACTAGCTTTGCAGGCAGCGGCGCAAACATCGAACATTGCTCATCTGCATCAAGTTGTCGTATCTTGTCCGAAGCGCCAGGATAGTTATAATCTTCAGCAAAGAGAGTCAAACCCTTCAATAGTTAGTGCTAGTTGGAGTCTTGAATCTTCAATAACCGTTGATCCTGTCTCGCCTGATATGCAGATTCCTCCTCTAGTCAGTATCATAGTTTGTTGCCGCGACAAAGCTCATCTGACTAAACGATGCCTTGAATCAATATTTCAGCGTAGCCATTATCAGAACTTTGAATTATTACTGGTTGACAATGATAGTCAACGAGCTGAAACCTTGGCGCTTTACCAATACTGGCAACGCAAAGAAGCGCGTTTTCGATTAACAAAAATCAGCCTGCCCTTCAATTTTTCTCGTTTGAATAACCAAGCTGTAACAATCGCACAAGGAGATCATCTGCTCTTTTTGAATAATGACACCGAGGTTATCAGCGAAAACTGGTTAGATGAATTAGTATCTTTCTGTCAAAAACCACATATAGGCAGTGCTGGCCCTTTGTTGCTTTATCGGAATGGAACCATCCAACATGCGGGCATCCTGGTAGATCGCGGTAGCATTCGGCATGCTTTTTATCGCCAACGACCCGTCCTGCCTGGTTACATGAAACGGTTAGCTGTTCCCAGTAATTTTTCTGCCCTTACTGCTGCTTGTTTAATGATCCGCCGCGAAGTTTTTGAACAGGTGAATGGATTTGATGAGGCCCTTGGTACCGCATATAACGATGTTGATCTGTGCCTGAAATTGAGCAAAAAGGGCTTCTATCACACTCTTTTGCCTCAGATCCGCTTATACCATTATGAGTCAGCAACTCGGGGTTATGATATTTTTTCTCAAAAACGCAGCCGGTTAGACCAGGAATATCGATATTTACAGGCTCGCTGGCCCGAAATTATGGAGCCAGATCCCTTTTATCACGCCATGTTTAGCCCTTTGGGATCTTCCTTCGATGATTATTCGTAGTCAAGTTGCATGTGTTTTACTCTTAAGCGCCATGCGCGGCGACACCCGGCGTTACCGCACCTTTCACCTGCATCAACAGTTGACCTATGCCGGTGTGGGCTGCCAGGTTGCCCATATCACCACGCCCGGCATTGCGGCCCGGGCTGCCGCAGCCAGACTGCTGGTGTTGCACCGTGTTCCCATGGATGGCTATGTTGAAAAGCTCATCCGGTCAGTGCATGCTCACGGCGGCATTGTGCTTTACGATACGGATGATCTGATCTTTGACCCCTCTGCCTTCCAGTGGATCCACAGCCCCGATTTTCAAGACCCCATCCGGGTTCGCGTTTATCAAGCCGAGATGCGCCGCCAGCGCCAGACGCTGGACGCCTGTAACGGCGTGCTGGTCTCCACCGATTACCTTGCCGAACTGGTGCGCCAGCTTGACAAGCCGGTCTGGGTGCACCGCAACGCCGCCAATTTTGAAATGCTGTTACAATCTCAGGCTGCTGTCCGCCGCCCGGCAGATGACCGGGTTGTGATTGGCTACGCCAGCGGCACCCCCACCCACAACCGAGACTTTGCCCTTGTAACCTCCGCGCTGGAGGCCGCGCTCGACCAGTACCCCCCGGCGGAATTATGGCTGATCGGCTACCTGGACCTGCCCGCCGAACTGGCGCGTTTTGGTGCCCGGGTGCGCACCCTGCCGCCGGTCAACTGGCGCCACCTGCCCGCTTTGCTCGCCCGGCTAGATATTAACCTGGCGCCGCTGGTGCTCGACAACCCCTTTTCCCAATCGAAAAGTGAAATCAAATTCATGGAAGCCGCCCTGGTGGGCGTGCCAACCCTTGCCAGCGCCACCAATGCCTTTCAGTTTGCCATTCGATCAGGCCAAAACGGCCTGTTGATTCATCAGGACACAGACTGGTTTGCCGGTTTGCAAGCCCTGATGGATCCCCAATTTCGGCAGGCCCTGGGCCGCCAGGCCCGCGCCGATGTTCTGACGCAGTACACCCCGCCTGAGCGCTCCCGCAGCGCCGTCGAAACCTTGAACGCAGTGGGGCTGCACCTCAATCGCCCGCTGGGGCTTGAATTTTGCCCCAATCCCGCCCAGGACCCCACCCAACTGAACTGGCCCCCCGAGGCTGATGCCTATCCAGCCCTGACGCAAATGGCGCTCTATTCCCTGCGCCGCCGCGGCCCCGGCACCCTGTTCAAGCAGGTCTGGATCTACCTGCGCCGCCTGCTCTCTCGCTGGATACCCTATGGGGGGAAGGCTGCCCGATGATAGACGTCAGCATTTGCATCGTTTCATACAACACTTGCAGCCTGCTGCAAGACTGCCTCAAATCGCTCTTTGAGACGCCCACCCGCGCCGCCTTTGAGGTGATTGTGGTTGATAACGCCTCCACCGATGGCTCGCCCACCATGGTGGCCAGCCAGTTCCCGCAAGTTGCGGTCATCCAGCTCGATTCCAATCAGGGCTACACCCGGCCGATGAATCTGGGCTTGCAGCGCGGCCGCGGTCGCTACCTCATGCAGCTTAACCCCGATACCGTGGTGCAGCCCGGCTGGCTGGATGAACTGCTGGCATTCATAGAAGCCCACCCCGAGGTGGGCATTTGCACACCCAAAGTGATGAACCGAGATGGCTCGTTGCAGCGCCAGTGCCGCCGCAGTGCCGCCCGCCCATGGGATGTCTTCACCTACTTCTCCGGCCTCTGGCGGATCTTCCCCAACAATCCGCGCTTTGGCGGCTACCTGATGACCCACATGGACGCCGACGCCACCCACCCCGCCGAGGCCGTTTCCGGCTCGTGCATGCTCATCCGCCGGGCCGTGGTGGAGCAGGTGGGCTACCTCGATGAGCAGTTCTTTGCCTATCAGGAAGATACCGAGTTTTGCTTCCGCACCCGTCAGGCCGGCTGGCAGATCTACTACGTTCCCGCGGCGCGCATCATTCACTATGGCGGGCAGGGTGGTTCACGCGTCCAGCCTTTCCGCGCCATCCTCCAGTGGCACCGCTCCTATTACCTCTACTATCGCAAGCATCTGGCAAAAGACTACTGCTTTCTGATCAACGGATTGATGGTTGCCGGCATGGCTGCCAAACTGGGGCTCAGCCTGCTCGTCAACCTGCTGCGGCGCGAAAAGATTGTTGGCTCAAAAAAACCCTGATTTTAACCCGCTGGCGCTCAGATTAGCCTGATTTTTGGGGGTTTGAATGGCTTTCACTCTACATTTGCATTACAGTTTTGCAATCCAGCGCATCATTAAGCATGGTTTGATGTAAAATTAAGTAGGTGTACGGATTTTCAATACTGTTCTTATCGTGTATCTTAATGATGCGGAAAGGAGTCTCAAATGAAGAGACTGCGCATAGGCGCAAATTACGTTCGATGGCAGATTAAATCGTTGCGCGGCCAGGGCATGGTGGAATTTGCCTTGGCATTGCCGGTTTTTCTGCTGCTGGTGCTGGGCATTATGGAATTTTCCTGGATGCTTTTCCATTACAGCATCACATTTTCCGCCAGCCGCGAGGCTGCCCGCTACGGCTCTTCGGTCGGTTTGGGTGCCACCAATTTATCTCGCGATATTGATTGCGTGGGTATCCGGGCCGAGGCTTTCCGGGTTGGCCGCCCGGCGGGCATTACGACCAATGGCCAGGTAGAGATCAGATATGATCTAGGCCCCGATGACCCCACACCTTGGGCTTCCCTACCTAGTTGTGATAACAGCCCCAAACCCAACACTCAATTGGGTTGGCGGATTGCCGTGCGGGTGACTGCTAACCACAATTCATTGATTGGCATCTTCCCCAGCTTCCCCATCACCTCCACCACGTTCCGCACCATCATCAAAAACGTGGATATGACCGCCAACCCCACCGCGCCAGCCGGTCAACACACCAACACCCCCACCTACACTGTCTCCCCCACGGTAACGCCAACCCCCACCGAAACTCTGACGCCCACGTCTACCTTCACCCCGCTGCCCCAGGCGGATATCACCGTCAGCAAGAATGATGGCACCAGCTTCTATATCCCTGGCGGCACGGTCACCTATACCATCATTATCACCAATGCCGGTCCGAATGATGCCAATGGCTGCAAGCTGGAAGATAACCGCCCCTTCCAGGTAAACACCTGGGATTGGACCTGTACCACTTCCGGCGGTGCCAGCGGCTGCGATGCCTATTCCGGCAGCGGTAATATTTTGGACGAGGGCCTGAACATCCCAGTCGGCGGCAGCATCACCTATACCGTCACAGCCAACCTCAACGTCGCGGCCACAGATTACCTGATCAACTACGCCAGCATCATCCTGCCCCCGGGCCTGGGTGATGACAATGGCGGCCTGACCGCCGTGGATATTGACTGGCCTCCGGCTGCAGATTTGAGCATTGAGGCTGTTTCTCAAGAAAGCTACTACACCCCCGGGCAGGATTTCACCTTCTCGTTTGTCGTGTCCAATGCCGGCCCCGACGCCGCAAATGGTGCCCTGGTCACTGCTGAAAAACCCATCCAGGTGGAAAGCTATACCTGGACCTGCGTTGCCAGCGGCGGCGCCAGTTGCCACAACCAGGCCGCGCCACAGCCCACCTTCAGCGACACAATGGATGATATGCCCGCTGGCGGATCAGTCATCTACACCGTCAATGCCCGCATTGCCGCCACCGCAACCGATGTAATGACCTTCGGCGTCAATGTTGCCCCACCCATGGGTATCACTGACCTGAATATGGAAAATAACGATATTAGCATTACGGCAACTCCGCCAACAGCTGATGTCTGGGTCAGCATCTCGGATGGCAATGTGGCAAATTACCCGCGCGGAGCCATCACTTACACAGTCAGAATCAAAAACTGGGGGCCCGAAGACGTAACCAATGTTTATGTGCTCAGCACATTCCCCGACCCACAGGTTGTCTCAGAGTGGGACTGGGTCTGTTCGGGTGCTACGGGCGGCGCTTCTGAATGTACCGGAGTTAGTAATTCTTTCTGGATGTTCACGGATTACATAAATCTCCCTGCGGGTGGCGAAATTACCTACTCGGTGACGATGACCATTATGAATACGGCCATGTATCCCCTGAATTTTACGGTGGATGAAACCGTTCCCGTACCCTTTATGGATCCAGACGACCCGGGTCTGCAAAATGATAACAATACTGCAACGGATACGAATGACCCGCCGGTCTTTAGCTGCAATAACCTCACCATTGAAGGGAATACCTGGACTTCTCCAAAACGAGAAATCACAATCAAAAACAATACCAGCTATCCGGGTGTGCTGACTAAGATGACACTGGCTTTTCAGGACGGTAAAACAAACAAGAATGAGAGCTATCTCAATTCAAGCACATTTGGTGGTACTGCGATCCAAACAGCTAATCTCTATGAACCAGGTGGATCTATCACAACCTGGACTGCTGATGAGGATGTGCGAACATTAGATTTCCTGGGTTCAGGCGGAACGCATACCAAGACATTGGCGTTGAATTTCTATATTAAAAATGCGCCGCTGACTTTTTCCAATATATTACTCGAGTTCACATTCCAGACCCCTAATGGCGAGGTGATCTGCACTCGAGGAAATCTGGCGCCATAAAATGATGAAGCACCTTCTTCTTCCTCTCCTTTTGATTGGCTTGCTTATGCAGCCTGCTCATCCGGCGCGGGCCCAGGCTCCCACGCCGGAGGGCGGCTTTGGGTATTCCATGGGTTATGTAACCTATGATTGGGAAGAGCTGTATGGGCAGGCTGGTGTTTCAGAGGTGCAGTTTGCCAGTGATGATGATGCTGTAAGTTGCGTTCCAGATCAGACTGGCTACTGCGCTCCTACGCCCATTCCACTGGGGTTGGATTTTCCATTCTTTGAAAATACCTACTCTGATGTTTATGTCTCGATTAATGGGGTGCTCTTGTTTGGCGAACCCCCGGTAAATTCATATCGGCTCAATGATGCCATTCCTCGAGATTTCCCTCCTCAGAATATCATCGCCATTTATTGGGATGATTTGATCCTGGATGCGGCGGCAGGTGCTGTCTATTATAAGAATTATGCCGCCCCCTGCCCGGTTGGAAACATTGCTTCAGCCTGTACCATCATTGAATACTACCAGGTATTGAAGTTTGGGGAAGAAGGTTCCCAACCCTTCAATATCGAAGCCATTCTCTATGCCAATGGTGATATTCGGATCGGCTTCCAGGGCCTGCCCCAGCTCACAGACGAATGTACTGTTGGCATTGAAGACGACCAGGGTGTTACTGGACATCAGTTTATCTACAACCAAACGGGCCTGGCGCCAACCACAATGCTGCAGTTCACTTATCCTGGCGTTGGCTATCGAGTTAAAGCTTTTCCACTGGTTTCAGGAGCGTTCTTGAACGAACGCCAGATAGACCTGCCTTTTACTCTGCGTAACACCGGTACAGAAACAGATACCTATACCTTCAGCTACGCCCTGATGCCTGGCAGTCAGGGTACGGCAGATGGCTGGACATTTTCCTTTATCGACAGCAATGGGAACCCCATTACAGGTGGTTTGACATTGCAGCCGGGTTTGCTCTCCCAGCAGGAGATTCGGTTGCGCATCACCGCCCCCGAAACCGCCCAGCGCGGCGATTACGCTCAAGCTCAGATTAACATCCAATCTCCTAATATTGCCCCGTATACGATCATCCGCCAGACCTCTGTTGCAGCGCCCTTTACGTTGATATCGTTAGATACCAACCGAATCCAGGTTCATTACCAGTTAGAGCACAAAACTTATCGCGGACCAGTATTTACAGGCTATACGGGGGGCTCGGTTGCATTGGCGCATCAAACAGAAGCGATTTACCTGCCGTATTGGACACAGCTTGGTGTTGATCTGGCAGACAATATCTATATCAATGCTTTGATCGCACGCCTTAATGTTGTTGGAAATAATATTGGCCCGCGACCATTGTATCAGCACAGCCAGCAAACCTTGGGGGCGCGTGATGAATCAACCATGCTGGCTTCAATTCCCGATGGTTTGGGCGCTGCAGTCTTTCTGCGCCGCTCAAACCCCGAGTGGATCGCTATTAACTACGCCCGACTTAGTTTAACTGGCAGAGCATTGGGCGACCCTATTGTCCTGATGGATAATGACGGGCTGAATACCCGGCAGTTAGCAAGCCCTGCAGTTACCTTATTGCCTGATAATCGCTTTTTAGTGACCTGGGATTATTATGATACTAATATATCAGACCTGTCTATTGGCGATATTTACTATGCAGTTTTGAATAATGATGGGAGCCTGGCTGTTCCCCCAACCTCATTAACTTCTGCCGTATACGGCGGCCCGATCTATGATAATACTTCCTTGCTGCCATTGGCTAATGGTCAAGTTCTGGTAGTTTACCAAAGATACGATGAGGCTCTCAGCGTACTTGATCTGGTGTATCGGGTACTGACTCCGGGGGGCAGCACCGGCACTGAGATTTTGATTGAGTCGGATGTTGATCTTACCCAGGTTGATCTGGCAATGTTATCCGATAATCACCCTCTGCTAGCCTGGGTGGCAAAAGATATGGAAGATGAGTTTTCAGAAGCAAGGTTTGCCGTGCTGAATGCTGACGCCAGTGACTTTGTGTTGGAACCTACAGCACTGCTCCAGCCGGACGATCGCCCCGCTGAAAAGCTTTCTGTGGCTGCTGATTCGCAGGGCAATGGCGTCCTGGTCTGGGGGGAGGTTTACACCCAGCGTCTCTACTATACGCTGGTCAATTCATCCGGCACGGTATTGACCCCCCCCATGACGTTCCGTCAGGCCGCCCCCGATCGCCTCCTCCTCCTGGCCTCGGATGGCGGCAGCCTGGCCTACTGTCCCGATGTGCTCACCTGGAAACTTACTCTGCCTGCGGTTTTGAAATAATCTGGAGATTGTGATGAAATCCCAACCCTCTATGAATCCAAATAAATCTGAGCGCGGCCAGAGCCTTGTTGAACTGGCCATCAGTCTGATCATTCTGCTCATCATCCTCGCCGGGGTGGTGGACCTGGGCAATATGATGTTCCAATACATGGCCATGCGCGATGCCGCCCAGGAAGCCGCCTCATACGGCTCCATGTTCCCCCGCGATTGCGCTGATATTGAAGACCGGGCCCGCGCCAGCCTCTTCAACGCCGGTGAATATGACCCCGACACGAATCCCGACGGCATCATTATCACCATCATTGTTACGAATACTACCGAAAGCCCGGCCGTCCAAAAATTCTGTGTCGATGCTGCCGCTTATGAAGACCCGACCAATGAAATTGACCTGGATGCCTGTAACCCCCACGGCATTACCGTGACGGTGGAGCAGCCCAATTTCCCCATCACCATGCCCCTGCTGGGCACCTTTTTGGGCCGGCAGACGGTTCACCTGGAGGCCTCAATGACGGATACTATCCTGCGCCCGGCCTGTCCCTAAACACCCATTATTTGTATGTCCTTTCCAAGGAGGAAAACCATGAACACTTATCGCAAGTCCGAACGCGGCCAGATTGTGGTCATCTTTGTCGTTGCGCTGGTGGCGCTGCTGGCGCTCACCGCCCTGGCCATTGATGGCGGCATGCTTCTGTCCGAGCGGCGCATCGCCCAGGGTGCGGCGGATGCCGCTTCACTGGCCGGTACGGGAGCCGCCTCGCGGGAACTGCAAAGCGGCGGTGTCATCTATTCCAATTTCACCTGCACCAATGGGGCGGTGCAGGACGCCATGGATGCCGCAGAGAATGCAGCCATTGCCCTGGGGGCAAACAACTATGCCGGGCTGGACCTGGACCTCTCAGACTTTCACGGTGTGGAGGTCACCTGCGCGAACGATCCAGCCCATTTCCAAAAGTATATTGATGTCAAGACGGTCATCACGGCCCAGACCGCCACCTCCTTTGCGCACCTTTTCAATAACGGTCCCATGAAGAACACCGTCACCGCTGTCGCCCGTCTGTATCCCCAGACCAATGTGGCTTACGGTTTCGCCATCGCCTCATTGGGCTCGTCCTGCGCGAACAATGAGGGGGGCGTGGACTTCGTTGGCGGGGCTGACATGGTGGTGATTGGTGGCGGCATCTTCAGCAATTCCTGCTTCACCTTCGGCGGCAGCGGTTCGGTTGCCGTGGATGGCGGTGGAATTGCGTATGCCGGTGGTGAGCAGACCTATGACTGCGGTCCGGGCACTGACTTGAACCCCTGCCCGGTGCAAAACCCAGCTCCCATGCCGGTGCAAACGTTGGATGAGAACTTCTGCCCGGACCCTGCAGATGTTGGTTCCCTGATGAGCCGGACCAATGGCGGGACGATTAACCCGGGGAACTATGATGAGATTCGCTTGGGCAACAATGAGACTCTGACCATGAACCCCGGCCTCTACTGCATCTACGGCGGCATCACGATCAACGGCGGCACCTGGTACGCCGGGTCGGAGGCGGGTGATGGCGTCACCATCTTTATTCGCGATGTTGACGGTGGCGGCAACAACCCGGTGGCTGTCTCGGTGACCGGCAGCGTCAATCATGTTTATGCGGCCAAGGCCAATCACGCGGCCTCCATTGCCGCTGGTGCCATTCCGGGGGTTCTCTTCCAGATGCAATCGGATCTGGATGCCACCATCTCCCTCTCGGGTAATGGCGAGTCCAACTTTGCGGGTTTGATCTACGCGCCTTCCGGCAACGTGGAACTCCTCGGCACCTCCGGCCATGGCGGTGGCCAGGAATACAACACCCAGGTGATTGCCGGGTATGTCAATGTCGGCGGCACGGCTTCCGTGCAAATCAACTTTGACAACGAGCGCCCGGTGGATATTCCTTCATATTTGAACATGCAGCGGTAAATTTGAGTTGAGTTCCCTTCTGGTATTCAAGCCGCACCGGGCAGGTGCGGCTTGAAGCCTTAAAATGGGGTGGGTTCAAAAAGTGAGCGTTGTAAGGGGATTGTAAGCGCATTTTGTGATATTTGTCATATTCACAGGGGTGAGGGTCTGCTATAATACGTATGTCCCGATATACGTAGCAATCATTATTATTGGACTCTTGGGGACTTCCACTTGCTTCTCTCCTGCCGGCTTCATCGGTCATATTTGTTTCTTTAACTCAACTCATGAGGAGGATTTATGAATACCTATCGCAAGTCTGAACGCGGGCAAATCGTCGTCATCTTTGTGGTGGCGCTGGTTGCCATTCTTGCACTGGCTGCCCTGGCCATCGATGGCGGGCTGCTCATGTCGAACCGCCGCCAGGGTCAGGGCGCGGCGGATGCCTCCGCCCTGGCCGGAGCCGGGGCCGCGGCCCAGTGGCTGGAGACAGAGGGAATCACTTTTGCGGATTTTAACTGCAACCAGATCCTGGCAGCCGAGGATGATTTTACCGATGCGGCCATGAACACCGCAGCCCTCAATAATATCACCAACCTGGTCAATGACCCGGGTAACGATCCCTCGAACGAAATCAACGGCATTGAGGTGGTCTGTGTGCGTTATGGTCTCCAGCGCTACGTGGATGTCTATACTGTCATCACCACCGAGCAGGAAGGTTCGTTCTCCCAGCTCTTCAGCAATGGCCCGATCAATAATACCGTCACGGCTGTGGCGCGCGTCATTCCCAACACCCCCCCGGCTTACGGCGGTTCAATTGTGGCGCTGGGTGCCTGCACCTGTGAAGATACCGGTATTGAAGTTGGCGGTAATTTCCAACTCTCTGTAACCAACGGCGGCATGTGGGCCAATCGAGACATTGTTACCACTGGCAATAGCTATAATGTCTGGGTGCGCGATTCGGACGGCAGCATCCTGCCTGGCTCGGTCAACTGTTTGGACGATTGTAATATCACCAGCCCCAGGTTCCAACCCAATCCGGTAGACCTTTGCCCTGGCGATCCCAACAAGAACTGCCCGGGATTGGTTATCCAGCCACTGAATATCCCTGAACCTTCCTGTGGTCCAAACCGCGGTAGTTTTGATACTGCGTCCTGCCCCAATGGAATTTGCCAGCCTGGAACCTATGCCGGTGGCGTCGTTCATGCCAATTTGAGCCTGATGCCGGGTGCTTATTGCATCACCGGTAAGGTAAAAATCAACGCTGACGCTGTTTTGACAACTGTTCCAGACGCCAATGGCCATAACGGTGTAACCTTCTTTGTGAAACGGTACGGACAATTCGAAATTCAGGGTGGCACGCTCAACCTCAGCGCCCCAATGGCCCCTGAACAGGTGACAAATGGCGCTATTCAGGGCTTGTTGATTTATTATCGGAATGGCAATGATTCGGATGACAAAACCGAAATTCGTATCACCGGTAATGGAACAGGCCAACTAAACGGGATGATTTATTCCAAAGATAATGGCCTCTATGCGAGCGGTACATCTGGGTACACTATTAACGGTCAGATCATTGTCCGTTGGCTGGAATTCAAGGGTACTGGCGACTTAAATGTAAATTTTGCTGATTATACGACCTGGGCCAAACCCACTACCCTGCAGCTGCAGAAGTAATCCGCTTTTACAGCCCAACTTAATAACCCCAACACTCTGGGCGGAGTCACAGCACACAGCCGTGGCTCCGCCCCTTTTCATTCCACCGCATTCTTTCCCCATTTTTGGAGACCCCCATGAAAATAAAAACCCTTCTTCGCCTGGCGCTGGCGGCGGTGCTGCTCGCGCTGATCAGCGCGCAGGTGGCCCCGCTCCCGGCTGCCCGGGCGCAGATCCAGCCGGCGGTTCAGCTTGCCGCCCCCGGCTACATCGTGGTGGATCATACCACCACCGACCTCGACCTCATCCCCCCGGAATGGATTGCAGCCGCCCAGGAACTGGCCGTCCATTACGCCCACACCTCTCACGGCAGTCAGATCACGTCTGGCCTGGCGGCACTGGAGGAGGACCACCCGCTGTACGCATATGAAGTTGATTATGCCGGCAGTACCCCACCCACCACGGCCCCCGCCACCCCACCCCTGTGGATTTTTGATGGCAATCCGCCCGAAACCTACATCGAACCCGGCGATTACTGGGAGGGCGAAGCTGGCATCAACCGCACCCGCGCCGTGATCAATACCGGCCTTTTTGATTACTCCATGTGGTCCTGGTGCGGCCAGGCCGGTTACTATGAGACTTCCCAGATCCAAACCTATCTGGATGTGATGGCCGACCTGGAAGCCGACTACCCCAATACACGTTTTATCCTGATGACCGGGCATACGGTTGGCGGTGGCAGCACCCTGTTAGAGACCAACAACAACCTGATCCGCCAGTTTGCCCAGACCCATGGCATGATCTTGTTTGATTTTAATGATATCGAGCGCTACACTCCCACCGGAGATGGCCCCTACAACAACAACGATGATGGCGATTGCGAGTGGTGCGCCAACTGGTGCGATGCCAACCCCTCTGACTGCGAACATCTGCCGGTTGGCGATTGTGCCCATTCTGATACCAGTGAAGATGCCGAGCTTTTCTGCTCCCTCAAAGCCAATGCTTTCTGGTGGCTCATGGCTCGCCTGGCTGGCTGGCCCGGCCCCGGCCCCCTCACCTACGTCTATCTCCCCACCATTCTGCGCTGAATAACAATCGGGTGTGGCTTTTTGACCACACCCGATAATCATTCTATCGGTCTAAACCCCAGTACCTAATGCCCGGCTACTGAATTTCAGGCAGCAGCGGCAGGCTGGGGCTCTGATTCATGCGCATCTCGCTCTCGTGCGCCAGTTCAATAATCTCGTGCATCACCCGGTCGGCCACTTTACGCACATGCGGGCGGTCTTCCACATCGCCGTTGAACTGCAGCGGCTTGCCCACCGTCACCTGGTAGGGCCCGCGCAGATACCAGCGCCCGTAAGACACCTTGCCCCGCACCGTAGATTTGACCGTCCGGTTCAGGCCCCAGTTCAGGTTGATGCCTACCGGGATCACCGGCGCACCGCTCAGCAGGGCAATTCGGGCCACGCCCGTCCGCGCCGGGTGAAAGCCCTGCGCCGAAGGGCTCAGATCGCCCTCGGGGAAGATGATCACGGTCTTGCCCTCGCGCAGCCGCTGCACTGCCGCGTCAATGGCGGCCGGACCGTTGCCCGCCTCTACGGGAATATGCCCCGAGCGGCGGAGGTATTCACCCAGGATTGGCACCTGGAACAACAACTCATTAATCAAGATGTACGATTGATGCCGCAGCATGCCCGCCACAAAGAAGGGGTCGGTGGTGCTGGGGTGGTTGGCGGCAATGATTTTGGGGCCGTGCGGCAGAGCTGTATGCCGTTTCACGTTCATGCGCAGCATGGTGTCGCTGTAAGCAATGACCAGTGGCTTGGAAAACCAGTACATCAGTTTGTCTGTCAGCATCGCTTGTAATCCTCAGTTGGTAATTTGGGTGTCGTGCAGGGGATGATGATGGTTAGAGTTTACCGGATTGCCCGCCGGTGAGTATCGCCTGTGGGGCATATTGACCGGGTGTGACGAGTCATATTTTGTTTTGCAGGTCATTATGACCTGCTGCTGAATACTAAAACCCCGCCCGGTGCCGCTTCGATACGCCCCATTTCCCCGGCTTTCAATTTTGAAAACTCCCCAATCAAAAATCCTAAATCCCCAGCCCGCCCCACGAACCGGTCAAATACAACCGCACCGCATCAATCACCAGGGTTTGCAGCAGCGCAATCGTCAACCCGCCCACCAGCGCCGGCCAGACATCGCGCCAGGTGTTTGCCAGCCCATCGCGCTTCAGGAAGATCACCAGCAGCAGGCTGTAGCACAGCGTCAGCAGCGTCAGTACACTGATGCTGCTCAACACCGCCAGCGGGTACAGCACCAGCGGATTTTCGGTCAGAATAACCAGATTGAGCAGCGCCGCCAGCCCCAGCAGCCCGCCAAACGCCCCCCAGTTGGGGATGGCCGGGCGGTCATCAAATGTGGTAAAAAACGTCTGGTGCATAATTGGCAGCAGAACCAGCGCCATGCCCAGCCCCAGCCCGGTGCCGGTCGCCAGCCGCAGCCAGTTCTGCGGCTCGTAAAAATGCGGCGCGCCTTCAAAAAAATGCATGTACGAATTGAACCCGTCAAAAGCCCAGGCCAGCGCCAGCACGCCCAGCGCAATGCAAATGCTTGCCGGCGGCAGCTTGCCCCGGCGTCCGCGCGGCAGTTGATAGGCCAGCCCCAGCAGCGCCCCCAAAAACGTCCCCGAGCAGCGCGCACAGACGGGCAGGGCGCGGTCGCCCAGCATAAACGAGCGCTCCGTAATCCGGTGACAGACTGCGTACCCCACGGCATCCGCTTTCCCCAGCAGCCCGGGCGGCGCAAACGCCAGCCATAAAATCAACACCGCCGCGCCAAAACCAACCAGCAGCGGTTTCCAGAGTGTGCGCAGGGTTGGGCGGCTCATAAGAGCATTATATCAGCTTTCAAACAAACAGCCCCCTCCAGGGGAGGGGGCTGCCTTGCTTACGGTTTGATTCAGTCGCCGATTTAGTAATCGGGCATCTGGGGCGCAGCGGCCGGCTTGTCCTTTTCAGGAGCATCGGTGATCAGCGCTTCGGTGGTCAGGATCATGGCGGCAATCGAGGCGGCGTTTTCCAGCGCACCACGGGTCACCTTCGCGGGATCAATCACACCGCTCTTGACCATGTCAATGTATTCGCCGCTCAGCACATCATAACCGATGTGGGCATTCTTGGCTTTCTTCTGCTGCTGGCGCACATTCTCCACCACCACAGAGCCTTCCATGCCAGCATTCTCAGCGATGCGGCGCATCGGAACTTCCAGCGACTTGCGGACAATGTTGACACCGATCTGTTCGTCTTCCACGCCCAGCTTCAGTTTCTCGAGGGCAGCAATGGCATTCACCAGGGCAACACCACCACCGGGGACAATCCCTTCTTCAACCGCGGCGCGGGTGGCCGACAGGGCATCTTCCACGCGGTGTTTCTTTTCTTTCAGCTCGGTCTCGGTAGCCGCACCCACACGGATGATGGCCACGCCGCCAGCCAGTTTGGCCAGCCGTTCCTGCAGCTTTTCGCGATCGTAATCGCTGGTGCTCTTGTCAATCTCCACGCGGATCTGCTCGATGCGAGCGTGGATGGCGCCTTCTTCGCCCTTGCCGCCGATGAGGGTGGTGTTGTCCTTGTCAGACACAACCTTCTCAGCGCGGCCCAGGTCGGCGATGGTGGCGGTTTCCAGCTTGCGGCCCATTTCGTCAGAGATGACGGTGGCGCCGGTCAGGATGGCGATATCCTGCAGCATGGCCTTGCGGCGATCACCAAAGCCAGGGGCCTTGATGGCCAGCACGTTCAGGATGCCGCGGATGCGGTTGAGCACCAGGGTCGCCAGTGCTTCGCTGTCCACGTCTTCAGCAATGATCACCAGCTCGCGTTTGCCAAGCTGCATCATTTTTTCCAGCACGGGCACCAAATCGGCAGCCGCAGAGATCTTGCGATCATAGACCAGGATGTAGGGTTCCTGGATGGTGGCTTCCATGTGATCGGGATCGGTGATGAAGTAGGGCGAAATGTAACCGCGGTCAAACTGCATGCCTTCAACGTATTCGGTTTCAAACTGCAGGCCCTTGGATTCTTCAACCGTGATGACGCCGTCTTTACCAACTTTGTCCATCACATCGGCGATCAGGGCGCCGATTTCTTTGTCCTGCGCCGAGATGGTGGCCACCGAGGCGATGTCGGTCTTGGTGGTGATCTCAATCGCCTGCTTGCGGATTTCATCGGCCACCAGTTTCGAGGCGGCTTCAATGCCACGCTTCAGCAGCATGGGGTTGGCGCCAGCGGCCAGGGTCTTCAGACCTTCGGTCACAATCGCGTGCGCCAGCACGGTCGAGGTGGTGGTGCCATCGCCAGCGATGTCGTTGGTCTTGGTGGCGGCTTCCTTCAGAAGCTGGGCGCCCATATTTTCGAAGGGGTCTTCCAGTTCAATTTCTTTCGCCACGGTCACGCCATCGTGCGTGATGGTGGGGGAGCCGTATTTGCGATCCAGGGCCACATTGCGGCCTTTGGGGCCCAGGGTGGTCGCCACGGCGGTCGCCACAACATCAATACCCGCCTTCAGTTTGCGGCGAGCTTCTTCAGCAAAAATGATTTGTTTAGCACCCATTGTGAAATCTCCTTAATGGTTTAACTTGAAAAATAACCGAAATTAACCTTCAATGATGGCGAGCAGATCGCTCTCGCGCAGGATCAGCAGTTTCTTGCCGTCAATCTTGATTTCGGTGCCAGAGTATTTGGCGAACAGCACCGTGTCGTTGACAGAAACTTCCATGGGGATGCGCTTGCCGTTTTCGTCGCGGTCGCCCGCGCCTACGGCGATCACTTTGCCGCGCTGCGGCTTTTCTTTGGCGGTCTCGGGCAGAACGATACCACCAGCGGTCACTTCTTCAGCCTCAAGCGGTTCAACAACCACACGGGCGCCAAGGGGTTTAAGATGCATTGCCATTGTTTCCTCCTGATTCAGGATTTGAGATCTATTTTTTGCAGTTTTAGCACTCTTTTGCCAACACTGCCAGAACATCCCCTATCATACTCACCTTCTATATCAGAGTCAAGAGAAACCTCAAGGTTCTTATAAAACTCATACACAGATTTTGAGAAAACCCCCTGTCTAATCCTTTCCGCCTTGCATTTTTGCAAACTGATTTGCCCTCAAACCCGAACCCGATTCTATCATCCCCTCGGTATAATTAACTGATTTGTTTTAATTGCTTTTTAATAAGAATAAACGCTCGGTTGGATCGTCAACTTCAGGAACCCGCTCATGAGCCTTCGAAAAACCACGCTGTTGGCCATCGTTCTGACAACGGTGGGTCTCATTGCCGTGCTGCTTTTCTCGCAGCGCATGGTCTTGCTGCCCTACTTTGAACAGGAGCAAACCCAGACCGTCCAGCTCAATTTGCAGCGTGCGCTCAGCGCTCTGGATGCCGAGTTCTCTTACCTCACCCAGATCAGCCGCGATTGGGCCAAGTGGGATGATACCTACACCTATGTCCAGGATCGCAATACCACGTATTGGCGGGCCAACCTGCAGCTAACCACCTTTCGCGATCTGCAGCTCAATCTGTTTGCCCTGCTGGATGATGAAGGCCAGGTCGTTTTTGCCATTAATTACGATCTCGTGACCGAAAAGGCCGAGCCCCTGCCCGAGGCCCTGACCCATCAGATTCAACCCGGTAGCCAACTGCTGGCCGCGCCCGATGATCTGACGGGGCGTCAGGGCTTTTTGGATATTGACGGCCGGGCGCTGCTGATCGTCTCTCACCCGGTGCTGCCAACCGATGGTGTTGGCCCGGCCCAGGGCACACTGCTGATCGGCCGCTACCTGGATGCCGACAACCTGGATCGCATCTCGAATTCCGTGCAGTTGCCGCTCACACTCTACCCGGCTAACAAAGCTGCTCCCGAATCTGCCCGCAGCGCGCTCTTGAAAGGCGACTCTTATTACATGGAAGCTCTGGATGACACCTCAGTAGCCGGTTACACCCTGCTGAAAGACATCAATGACCAGCCCGCCTTTTTGCTGCGCGCCGACCAGCCCCAGTCGGTTTATCGCACCGGCATCCTGCTGGTCAATTACCTGGTGGTGGCTCAGGTGATGTCGGGCATTACCTTCAGCGCCATTCTCTTTCTGCTGCTGGAAATGACGGTGTTGGGCCGACTGCGCCGCCTCAGTCGGGATGTGACGGCAATTGGCGCCTCGGGTGATATCACCCGGCGGGTGGCCGTCACGCGCCACGATGAACTGACCCGCCTGGGCCAATCTATCAACGCCACCCTCGATTCGCTGGCTCAAGCCCAAAAGCAGCGCCAGGAAAGCGAGGGCCGCTTCCGGACGCTGGTCGAATCCATGGATGATGTGGTCTTTACCGTCAGCAATGGCCTGTCGGCTGTAGAGACCTTTGGTCAAAAGGCCAATGCCATTGGTATGAAAGATATCCTGTCGCCTGCCAGCGCATCGCCATCATCGGCCGCGCGCCTGGGGCATTTGCAGGCTTTGCAGAAAGCCCTGTCGGGAGAGCAGGTCTCCTTTGAATGGTCACTCCCCGGCTCCGATCAGCCGCGTCATTTTCTCACGGCGCTTTCCCCCATTCGCTCAACCGATGGTGCCATCACTGGTGCCGTGGGGGTGGGGCGTGAAATCACCGAGCGCAAACAACTGGAAGAACGCCTGCGTCACCAGGTTGCCGATCTGGATGCCCTGCATATGGCTTCGCAGGTGTTGTTGGGCCAGCTTGAACCTGCTGAAACCCTGGCGGCCATCTGCCGCCTGGCAGTGGAGCAGTTTGGCCTGCAAGCTGCCTGGATTGCCCTGCCGCGTGCCGAACAACAGATGCTGATCCCGCTGCACGCCCGGGGCTTTCAAATGGAGCAGCTCAGCGTTCTCCATCTTCACTTGAATGCAGCGGATCTGGTTCACCCGGCGGTCACGGCTTGCCGTACAGGCCAGCCGCAGGTGGTTGCCCCGCTTTACAGCGGCGAAAGTGATGCCCAGACGGCTGCCGGTGCAGCTTTGCGTGCCCTGGCCTGCCTGCCCCTGCCGCAGAACGACCAGCCCGGCGGCGTGCTGGCGGTGTACAGCGCGCAAGAAAACTTCTTCAGCCCCGAGAAAATGCAGCTTTTGCAGGCCTTTACCAATCTCGCCAGCGCCACGCTGCAAAACGCCAGCCTCTTTGAGCAAGTTTCGCGCGGGCGGGAACGCCTGCAAGACCTCTCCCGCCGCCTGGTGGATATTCAGGAAGGCGAGCGCCGCCGGATTGCCCTGGAATTGCACGACCAGATCGGCCAAATTCTCACCGGGCTCAAACTGCTGCTAGATTCTTCGGCTGCCCTGCCGGCGGTTCAATTAAAGCCGCGCCTCGAACAGGCCCAGGAACTGGCCAATGACCTGATCAGCCGGGTGCGCCAGATGTCGCTTAACCTGCGCCCCTCCCTGCTGGACGATCTGGGACTGGTGCCGGCCTTGCTCTGGTTGTTTGAGCGCTATACCGCTCAAACCAACGTGGGAGTGGTCTTCCGGCATACCGCGGTAGAAGGCATCCGCTTCCCCATTCAAATTGAAACCGCTGCCTACCGGCTGGTACAAGAGGCACTGACCAACGTTGCCCGCCATGCCGGCGTCAATGAGGTGATTGTCCGACTCTGGCGCGCCGACGACCGCCTGGGGGTTCAAGTGGAAGATGCCGGCTGCGGCTTTAATCCTGCCGATATCCTCAATGGCGAGTCCAGCGGTCTGCTGGGCCAGCGCGAGCGCCTGGGGCTGCTGGGCGGCCGCCTGACCATTGATGCCAATCCGGGCAGCGGCGCCTGCCTGACGGCTGAACTGCCGCTCAACGGCCAGCCGCTGGAGGAAGAAGAATGACCATTACCATTTTGCTGGCCGATGATCATCATGTGGTGCGGCAGGGATTGCGCTCGCTGCTGGCCCTGGAAAGGGATTTTCAGGTCATTGCCGAAGCCAGTGACGGCCTCGAAGCCGTCCGCACCATTGACCGCCTTCGTCCGCAGGTCTCCATTGTGGATCTGATGATGCCCGGTTTGGGCGGACTGGAAGTCACCCGGCAGGTTTGCCAGTGGACCCGGGTGGTCATCCTCTCAATGCACGATAACGAAGCCTATGTAATTGAGGCTCTGCGCAACGGCGCCTATGGCTATGTCCTCAAAGATTCCACCGCCGATGAATTGATTCAGGCCGTGCGGATTGTTGCCGAAGGGCGGCGCTTCCTCAGCTCGCCGTTTTCAGAGCGTGCCATTGCCGCCTACAGCCAGAAGGCACAGAGCGCCCCCCTGGACCCCTACGAAACCCTCACCACCCGCGAGCGCGAGGTGCTGCACCTGGCAGCCGAGGGCCTCAGCGCCACCGACATTTCAGCCCGCCTGTCCATCAGCCCGCGCACGGTGGAAATTCACCGCGCCAATGCCATGCACAAGCTCAACCTGCATTCCCAGGCCGAGCTGATCCGCTATGCCCTCCGCCGCGGCATCCTGCCGATGGAGGATTGACCCCCACTAATTCTGGGGGTGATTCTTCGCCCAGGCCTCAGCCTGCTGGCGGTGCTCATCGTAGTGCAGGTGGGTGCTGCCCGCCAGAATCTGCCGTGGCGTCCATTCCGGGGGCATTCCAGCAAACGCCGCCGGATCCAGCAGTTCGGCCGCGCTGATCTGCTCCAGCAGGGGCAGCAGCTGCTTATACGTCATAATGGCGCTGGCCAGCACCTGCGTCAGCGGTTGGTCTTTCTTAAGCAGGTAAATCTGCGCATTGCGCTCATCAGTGGGCAGTTCCCACAATTCCGAGCCTTCAAACTGCCGGGTCTCCAGCAGATGGATCATCTCACGCTCATACCATGCAATGTGCGCAATCACATCCTTCAAGGACCAATCCCCGCAGAAGCCTGCCTGCTCCCAATCCTCAAGCGGGATCTGATTCACCGCCGCCTGCCAGGCCGCCCGGGCTGTAATGACCGTATCTACAAATAGTTGTGCTTCATCCATAAATCAACACCTCTTTTATCAGCTTAAAATCTAGCCTCGGCGCTTACCCCGCCAGCAGCTCGCCCAGTTCGCCAAACACCTCAAACACGGGCTGCTCTTGCGGCACCTTTTGCGTGAACAGGAACATCTCGGTTGAGCGGGTATAACCCCAATCGTGCAGCACCCCCGCAACTGAGCCGGTCTTGTGATAAAAATCCACCGTGTCGCGCGTCAGGTTGCGCTTCAGCAGCGCATCATCCTGGTTGACCAGCAGCATCGCTTCTGCCCAGTCTCGCTCGGTAGGGGTCAGGGCGCTCATCAGCGCATAAAAGCGGATCGCTTCTGAGGCCGCCACCCAGTTATCCAGCCCGCGCTCCCGGGCGGCAAAATCCATCAGTTTGCGCTGTATCTGCGTGCCGGTCAGCCCCAGCGTCTCCCGCATGGTCTGCTGCAGGCGCGCCAGCCCAATGCGCTCGATGATCAGGTTGGTGCACAGGTTGTCCGAGAGGGCAATCATCAGCATCAGCACATCCTGGTAGGGCAGTTTGCGCCCGCGCAGCAGCCAGGAGAACCCGGCGCCCTGCACCTGCGGCTCGCTGTCCAGGTCGCATAGTTCGGCGCGGTCCACCAACCCCTGCCGCTCCAGGTGAATCCAACTCAGCAGGATGGGAATTTTGATAATCGAGGCCGAAGAGAAGCGCTCGCAGTTGGCTTCAAAAACAGCCTCGCGGCCGGTGGGGTGATAATAGAATGCATAGGCACACCCCAATTGGTCCAGTTTGGAGAGGGTATTGTGGATATCCATACCCCGATTATAATTTTCTTCTCTAAAATTGGGTGATTAACGTAACCTCTAATCTGGTTTGACAGGCCAAAACTTTAAGGATATACTCATGAAATTCGTATATAATCAGTGAGTGCATTTAGCAAGTCTGATTTCTTCCCCCAAATATCTCTCATTACAATCCATCTAACTGAAGAGGCAAAGCTGCATGGCCGAATTATTACAAGTGCAAGGCCTGGAGACACAGTTCCGTACCCGTGAAGGAATTGTGCATGCGGTCAATGGCGTTTCATTCAACCTCAAAGAAGGTGAAACGCTGGGTATCGTTGGCGAAAGTGGCTGCGGTAAAAGTGTTACCGTCATGTCCATGTTGCGCCTCATCCCTAACCCCCCGGGGCGGGTTGTGGCTGGTACAGCCATGTACCAGGGCAAAGACCTGTTGAATGTTTCCAATGAAGAAATGCGTCACATTCGCGGGGCGCAAATCTCCATGATCTTCCAGGACCCCATGACCTCGTTCAACCCGGTGTTGACCATCGGTCGGCAGGTTTCTGAGCCCCTGGAAACACACCTGGGCATGCCCCGCAAACAGGCCTACGACCGTGTGGCTGAGATGCTGTCGCTGGTGGGCATCCCCAATGCCAAAGACCGCCTCAACGACTACCCGCACCAGTTCTCCGGTGGTATGCGCCAGCGCGTGATGATTGCCATGTCGCTGACCTGCAGCCCCCAGATCCTGATCGCCGACGAACCCACCACCGCCCTGGATGTGACCATCCAGGCGCAGATTGTGGACCTCGTCAAGCAGCTGCGCGATCAACTGGGCATGTCCATGATCTGGATTACCCACGACCTCGGCATCGTGGCGGGCCTGGCTGAGCGTGTCAATGTCATGTACGCCGGCTACATCATCGAAACGGCACCCGTCAAAACACTCTATGGCGACCCCCGTCACCCCTATACCCTGGGCCTGCTGGGCAGTCTGCCGCGCGTAGATGAAACCGACCGCCGCCGGTTGGTTTCTATTGAAGGTCTGCCGCCGGTGTTATATGAAAAACCCCAGGTTTGCCCCTTTGCGCCGCGCTGCAGTCATCGCGTTGAGCGCTGCCTCAAGGAAAACCCGCCCCTGACCCAGGTGGGCCCTGAACACTTCGCGGCCTGTTGGGTGGACACCACCACCGGGAGAGAATGGCAATGAGCCAGGAAATTCTGTTAAAGGTTGAAAATCTCGTCAAATACTTCCCCATCATGAAGGGCGCCTTCATTCGCAAGCAGGTTGGCGCAGTCCATGCGGTGGATGGCGTTTCTTTTGAGATCTACAAAGGCGAAACTCTGGGCCTGGTTGGCGAATCGGGCTGCGGCAAGTCCACTACTGGACGCGCCATTTTGCAGCTTCACCGCCCCACCTCGGGCAGTGTGATTTTTGAAGGCCGCGACCTGGTCAAGACCAAAGGCGAAGAACTGCGCCTGATGCGCCGCAAGATGCAGATGATCTTCCAGGACCCCTATGCCAGCCTCAACCCCCGCATGACGGTGGGCGAAATCATTGGCGAACCGGTCCTGGTGCATGGCATCATGGATCGCAAAGCCTCGGAAAAACGTGTTGAAGAATTGCTCTCTCTCGTGGGCCTCAACCCCGCTTACGCCAACCGCTACCCGCACGAATTTTCGGGCGGTCAGCGGCAGCGGGTGGGTGTGGCCCGCGCCCTTGCGCTGAACCCCTCGTTGATTGTCTGCGATGAACCCATCTCCGCGCTGGATGTCTCCATCCAGGCGCAGGTGGTCAACCTGCTGGAAGACCTCCAAAAGCAGCTTGGCCTCACCTACCTGTTCATCGCCCACGACCTCTCGATGGTTCGGCACATTTCCAATCGGGTAGCGGTCATGTACCTGGGCTCGATGGTCGAACTGGCCACGCGGGATGATGTCTACTATCACCCGCTGCACCCCTACACCCAGGCCCTGCTCTCGGCTGTGCCCATCCCCGACCCGATTGCTGAAGAGAAACGACAACGGCAGATCCTGAAGGGCGAAATTCCTTCACCGATCAACCCCCCCTCGGGCTGCCGTTTTCGCACGCGCTGTCCGCATGCAACGGACATTTGCGCGGAAAAGCGCCCCGAATGGCGAGAAGTTACGCCAGGGCACTTTGTTGCCTGTCACCTCGTGTGACGCCAACCCAACGGAAGGAGGTGAAATTTCAGGAAGAAAGATGATCGACTCTCTAACCTTACGTTTCACAGATCCATCCAAACCTAGTTCTATCTCTCAAGGAGGAGAAAGACAATGCGTTCAAAGTTATTCACGTTAATCGGCCTTCTGGTGCTGGCGAGCATGGTTTTGGCCGCCTGTACCCCCCCCGCCGCACAGACTCCCATTGTGGAGACTGTCATCGTGGAAGTGGCCGGCACCCCGCAGGTCATCGTTGTGACCCCTGAACCCGTCGTTGAGACGAAACCCGCCGTCCTGCGCATCAACATGGGCACGTACCCCGATATCATTGACCCTCAGAAATCCTCGTTCGTCAATGAAATCGCCCACCTCAAACTGTTCTACGAAGGTCTCACCCGCCTCGATCAGGCCCTCGAGACCGTCCCCGGTGCCGCTGAATCGTGGGAATACAACGAAGACGCGACCCAGCTGACCTTCCAACTGCGCCCTGACCTCAAATACTCCGATGGCACCCTCCTCAATGCCAAGCGCTTCGAATATTCGATCCTGCGCAACATTGACCCCGCCACCGCGGGCGAGTATGCCGGTATCACCGATGAAATCGTCGGCGCTCCCGAATGGCGCATGGCCGCTGCTGAAGACCTCGAAGCCAATGGCGACGCCCTCAAGGCTGCCGTGGAAGTTCGCGCTCTGGACACCGCTGGCAACGCCTGCGTGGATTACGAACAGGTTGACTGCACCGTTCTGCAGCTCAAGTTCTCCAAGCCTGCTCCTTACTTCCACACGGTCATGTCCCTGTGGGTCACCTTCCCCGCCAAGGAAGAAAACATCTCTGAAGGTGGCGATATCTGGTGGAACAGCTCCAAGTTCCAGATCGGCAATGGCCCCTTCGTTATGAAGACCCTCGAACCCTTCGTCCGCGCGTACTTCGTCCCGAACGCCAACTACTGGGCTGGTACCGCCAGCTACGATGTGGAATACAGCTTCATCACCGAAGGCGCTGTGGCCTTTGAAGCCTACAAGAACAATGAGTTCGATATCATTGGTCTGGGCGCCGATGATCTGGCCACCGTTCAGGCCGACCCGGTTCTGAGCACCGAAGCCAACATCTACCCCGGCTCCTGCACCTACGCCTTCTACATGAACAAAGACAAGCCCCCCTTCGATGATCCCAAAGTCCGCGAAGCCTTCTCCTATGGCACCAACCGCGACGCCTGGGTCACCGACATCCTTAAGGGCCTCGGCGCCCCGACCCTCACCTGGATCCCCAAGGGCTTCCCTGGCTATGATGAGACCGAAGATCGCTGGCAGTATGATGTCGAAAAAGCCAAAGCTACCATTGCCGAATCGACCTATGGCAGCTTCGAGGCCCTCCCCGAAATCACCCTGACCTTCTCCGGCACCTCCCGCAACATCCCCCGCTTCGAGTGGCTGGCCAATCAGTGGACCACCAACCTGGGCGTAAAAGTCAAGCTTGACCCGGTTGAATCCACCACCTACACCGCCCTCACCAAGGAACGCGAGACCCTGCCCCAGGTATTCTACCTCGGCTGGTGCGCTGACTACGCCGATCCCCAGAACTGGCTCTCCGTGTACTGGATGACCACCTCTGCCTTCGCCGCACGCTATGGCTTCAGCAATCCTGAAATGGATGCCCTGATGCAGGAAGCTGACGCGACTCTCGATCCCGTCAAGCGCGCTGACCTGTACCTCCAGGCCCAGAAGCTCCTCGTTGGCGAAGCCGCCGTCATCATGATGGTCAACAACGTCAACAGCTATCTGATCAAACCGTGGGTCAAAGACGTCAAGTTCACCCCCATGGATGCCGGCTGGCCTGGCGATGTGGATCCGCTCTCCATCACCATCGACACTTCCCTCATCCCCTAATCGTGGATGATCGGCGCAAACCGGGCTAACCCCTGGTAAGCGCCAGTAGAAAACGCTGGCCGGTCTTCACCCTCCGGTCAAGATCGGCCAGCGTTCCCCCTCTTTGAAATTTTTTTAGACGGTTTCTCCCGGCTGCCCGGCTGGGTTGGGCAGTTTATCTTCAGCGGTAGGAGTATTTATGGTCCCCTATATTCTTCGCAGACTCCTGACAATGATCCCGGTATTGATCATCGTTTCGGGCATCACGTTCATCCTGATGCACGCGGCTCCCGGCGGTCCCTGGGACCGCGACCCCGGCGCCCGCCAGGTGGATGCCAACACCCAGAAACTGCTCACCGAATACTACGGTCTTGATAAAGACCCGTTTTTCCAGTGGACAACCTACACCTTCTTTGGCGAAAACAAAGATGGCAAAGTTGTCTGCGGTGCCATCTGCGGCAACCTGGGCCCCTCTTACCGCCAGCGCGGCATGACCATTCAGCAAATTCTGTTTGCTCCACCCGAAGGCCGCCCCTGGTAT